>OGHO01000170.1_pt1 | contig 96663 bp, 87 predicted proteins | sample 1571421 | NCBI WGS metagenome assembly OGHO01 (sample SAMEA2581937, study PRJEB24529) | metagenome | biome: Human gut stool | place: China | collected 2011
CACTTCGTTCCGTCAAGGTGGCTACACCCCCTTGCGCCGCTAAAGCGGCTATCCCTTGTGGACTTGCCGTCCGCAAACGGTTTTGACAAACCGTTTGCCGCCAGCAAGTTTGAAGATTAGACATAAACAAATCCTCCGCATGGTCTAAGCCATACGGAGGATTAACTGTTTTACGGACACCCGTCTATCGCGCGGAATGCCTTTTATCGTTCTAGGGCTCAGGGACGTTACCGAATCAGTCTCAGAGCATTTTCATAGTCGTTTTTGTGAACGTAGATATGATATTCATACGAATAGTTCGGGTCAACGCCGAAGCTGCCGCTGCGCCCGCGGCTGCGGCCGCCGAACGCGGAAGAGCCCTGCAAATTCTCGGTTCTGACCGTGTAGGCAATGCCGTTGGCGGACAGGATGCTGCGGATGTTGGCCTGGCGCTGCATGTCCATCGTGGTGATGAGTTCCTTGCGGTTGAAGATCGTCAGCATAATACGGCCCCCTTTTTGAAAATGGAGTTCTCTGCATTCATTTTACCACAGGTTTTTCCCGCGCGCAACGGCGGCGCAAATTGACAATATTCCGCGTGAATACTATAATGCTCTGCATGGAAAAGCGCTGAAAAGAGCGCATCGCGCGGGAACCGTTTCCGCACACAGAAGGGAATTATCAAAGACATGAGACAGGATCTATCGCTCCGACTGGAGCAATTCAAAAAGCAATACGTCGCGGACGAGGCGGTGCGCAGCCGCATCGCCGAGCCGCCCGTCAAATTCATCGGCGATGAGATCATGGAGCTGGCTGCCGCCGCGCTGCTGCAGGGGGAGAACGTTCTGCTCTCCGGCGGCAAGGCCACGGGCAAAAATATCTTGGCGGACAACCTTGCGTGGTTGTTCCGCCGTCCGGTCTACACCGTGTCGTTCCACGTGAACACCGACAGCAGCACGCTCATCGGCACCGACACCTTCACCGGCGGCGAAGTGCGGCTGCGCCGCGGCCCTGTCGCGCTCGCCGCGCAGTACGGCGGCTTCTGCATCTTGGATGAGATCAACATGGCGAAAAACGACGCTGTGGCCGTGCTGCACTCCGCGCTCGACTACCGCCGCCTCATCGACGTGCCGGGCTATGAGTGTATCCCTATCCACCCCGCCGCGCGCTTCATCGCCACGATGAACTACGGTTACGCCGGTACGCGCGAGCTGAACGAAGCGCTTGTCTCGCGCTTTACGGTCATCCGCATGCCGACGCTCGAGGAACCCCAGCTCTGCGAGCTGCTGCACGCAAACGTACCGGAGGCGTCGGACGAGAATATCAAGCGCTGCACGGGGCTGTTCCTCGATCTGAACGCCAAGGCCGTGAACGGCGAGATCTCGACGAACTCCGTCGATATGCGCGGCATGATCGCGGCCCTGCACCTGATGACCGACGGCATGGCGCCCAAGGATGCCATCGCCGTGAGCATCACGAATAAATGCTTCGATGAGTACGAGTATGCGCTCGTGCGCGACGTGGCGCTGACGCGCTTTGCCTGAAGAGATGAGCATCGGCAGAGAAGAGAGCCTATTTTTGACCGTTTCTGAAAATCACCGCAAGCGGACCTATCCCGAGTATGTGCAGAAGATGAGCGAACCCTTTGAGCGCGCGGGCGGCATGGTGGAGGTGTACGAGGGCGTCGTCCTCGGCGGGGCGGACAAGTTTTTCGGGCTCGATGACTTGAATCTGTGGCTGCGGCGGCACCGCTACGCGGCCTACAATATGGACGTGCTGCTGCCCATTGCGCACCTGTGCGTCGAGCGCGCCGTGCGGGCGAGGCTGATGGGCGAGCGCCCGGGCGTCGCCGTGATGGCGGAGCAGGCGGCGGGCGAGATTTTGCGTGGCGACCTCCTGCGCTACCGGCGCAGCTCGCGCGGCTGGATGTACATTTACGATCTGACGAAGCACTTTCCCGCCGCGGCGACGGAGGGCGACCGCCGCATTTTGAAAAATTTCAGCGGTTTTGAAGACATGCTGGCCGAGTTTGACGACCTTGCCGCGCGCAGCGAGAGCTGCGCAGACGCAAAGTCGCTCGTCGAACTCGCAGCGCTTTTGTACCGCAAAATTTTCATCCGCTATTTTGCGCCCGACCACAATCAGGACATCTTACCCGAGCGCGAGACGGAAGAGTGGGAGCCCGCAGCCGAACCGGGGGACATCGAGTGGACGCAGACCGAGGAGATGGAACTCCAATACGACAAGGCGGGCGAGGCATCGGCCGATGGCCTCGTCCTGCCGGACGACGCGCTCGCCGGCATTCCGGAGTATCTGATGCGCAACTTTGGCCCCAGCTTTCAGACCGAGCAGGCGATGGAGGAGATCGAAAGCGCTGTCTGCACCGGCATCCACGAGGAGCGAAAGCTCCTCTTCACCGACGGCCTGAGCGCGGACGCCTACGAGGGCAGTGAGCCGCGCGCCCAATCGCTGCGCGCCAGTCGGGACGGCAACCTCAAAATGCTCCAAGAGCACGAGGACGCCGCGCGTCAGGGCATCCGCAGCATCGAGCAGGCCTTTCGCAATGCGCTGAGCCTGCGCAGCGAGTCGGACGTTTACCGCGCCGACCACGGCGTGCTGCAAAACGATCTGCTCTGGAAGGTCAGCCGCTGCGAAAATCCGCAGCTTTTTGAAAAGATCGTCCGGCAGGAGCCGTCCGCCGTCGTCGTGGAGCTTTTGATCGACGCAAGCGGCTCGCAGAGCGTGCGGCAGAGCATGGTGGCGCTGCAAAGCTACCTCTTCAGCGCGGCGCTCAGCCGCATCCGCATTCCGCACCGCGTGATGAGCTACTGCACTTACGGCAACTACACGGTGCTGCGGCGCTTCCGCGACTACGACGACAAGAGCGAGGCCGACCACCGCATTTTGGAGTACCGCGCGACGTCGAATAACCGCGACGGCCTTGCGCTGGCCGCGGCGGGACTCGACCTCAAGAAGCGGCGCGAGGAGCACAAAATTATCATCGTGTTCAGCGACGGCTTACCGAACGACATGGTCAGCGGCCGCAAGCGCGAGGGCGCGCCGGAAGTCTACGTCGGCGACGCCGCCATCCGCGACACCTGCTTTCAGGTGCGAAAGCTCCGGCGCGAGGGCGCGCACGTCATCGGCATTTTCCTCGGCGAGGACGGAGAGCTTGAAAACGAGCGCATGATCTACGGCGCGTCGTTCCTGCGCATCCGCCGGGCGGAGGACTTTGCCGGAAGCGCCGGCAAGCGCCTGAGCGAAACGCTGCTGAATCTGTAAAAAAGTGAAGAGAAAAGCCCTGCTGTGAAAACGGCGGGGCTTTGTCTGATTATTTTCCACTCTCCTGCGGCGCGTCTTCGAGCAGCATCTGCCGCAGCTTTTTGGCGGCGATGCTCAGCGGCTGCGTCTTGCGCTGGAAGAGGAAGACGCTGCGCGCGGGAATGGGCTCTTCGAGCATGATGGGGTAGATACCGCTTGCCTCCGGCGTACCGTAAAGCATCTCGCGCGGCACGAAGCCGACGCCAAGGTCGCTCTGCACCACGGGCGGCACCTGTGCCGTGGTCTCGACCTCCACATCGGGGCTGAACGAAAGACCGTGGCGCAGGAAGAGCTCGGCATAAAAGTCGTGCGACGATGTCCCCTCCGTCAAGCTGATGATCGGGTAGTCGGCAAGCCTTTTGAGCGAAACGGGCTCCTCGGTGAGCTCCAAAAACGCCGGGCCGCAGATGGGGATCTCCTGAATTTCGTCGATCTTCTGCGCCGTGAGCGAATCCGGCACGGACGCGCCCTCTGCCAGAATGGCGAAGTCGGCAAGGCCGTTCTGCACGGCGGCGAGGCCGTGGGAGGCAGAGTGGTTCGTCAGGCAGATGCGCACGTGCGGGTATGCGCGCCGGTAGCGCGCGAGCACCTGCAAAAGCCGCGTGCGCAGGGCAAGGCTGCTCGCTGCGATGTGGACGATACCGCTTTGCAAGCTCTGGTCGGAGAGGACCTCCTCTTCGCCTGCCTCGATGCTCTCAAACGCGACGGCGATGTGCGTGTAGAGCTTCTCCCCCTCGGGCGTGAGGCGCACGCCCTGCGGCGAGCGGAAAAACAGCGCGCAGCCGAGCTCGGATTCGAGCTTTCGGATCATGCGTGTCACGTTGGGCTGGTTGCTGTAGAGCGCCGCGGCGGCCTGCGAAAAGCTGCGGTATTTGGCGGCGTAATAAAAGACGCGATAGCTGTCGTAGCTGATGTTCATAGCAAGCTCCTCTGAAAAAGAAATGATTGGGGTTCTGCGCGGCGGCGAGGAACCTGACTGCGTAAAATTTGACGGAAGAGAAAAGCATTCGTCCGCACTTTGCGGACGGCAAGACTGATTGTAACAGAAGCGAAGCGGCGGCGCAAGCGTATTCGGGAAAAAAAGAACAGAACCTTGACGAAAAGTAAACACCGTCGAAAAGCCGCATGAAATCAGGAAAATTCGGACGGCATAGCAAAATGACATATCCTCCATGTCAAGAAAGCATTTCGTTTCCGCGCAAAGGGTCGATATAATGACTCGCGTTGGAAATTCCACAGCACAGGGAGGAATAACATGTTTGCTCAGATCATTGCCATCTGCATTTTTGTCACTATGTTCCTGCTTATTATCCTCGATAAGTTTGAACGGCATTACATTACGCTCGGGAGCGGCGCGCTCGTGCTCGTGCTGGTGTTCGGCGTCTGCATGCGCTCGATGAGCGCCATTTGGGAGACGCTCAACCTCGGCGCGTTTTTCCAGAGCACATTCTGGTACGGCGCAAGTGAGGAGAGCACCGCTGGCATCAACTGGTCGACGATCCTGTTTATCGCCGGCATGATGATCATGGTCGAGGGCCTCGGCAAGGCGGGCTTTTTCCGCTGGCTGTGCCTGACGCTTGCCAAGCTCGTACACTACCGCACGGTGCCGCTGCTCATCTGCTTTATGTCACTCTCGGCGTTTTTGTCGATGTTCATCGACAGCATCACGGTCGTGCTGTTTCTCGCCACCGTCACGCTCGAACTGGCGCAGACGATGAAATTCGACCCCGTGCCGATGATCCTGTCTGAAATTTTCTGTGCGAACCTCGGCGGCGCGGCCACGATGTGCGGCGACCCGCCGAACATCATCATCGGCACCTCGCTCGGCTACACATTCTTCGACTTCATCGAAAATACCGGCGCGGTCGTGGCGATCTGCTTTGTGTTCATGCTCATTTACTTCACGCTCTGCTTCCGCAAGGAACTTGAGCGCGCCGAGCATGCCAACGGCGGCCCCATCACCTGTCCCGAGCCTTCGACGGCCATCACGAACAAGAAGGCATTTCTTGCGAGTGCAGGCGTTTTCCTGCTGGCGGTCGTGCTGCTCATCACGCACGCGCAGACGGAGCTTTCCGTCGCGTGCATCGGCGTGATTGTCGCGATTTTGACGCTGATCGTTTTGGGCTTGACCAGCGGCAAAAAATCTGTTATAGAAATCATTAAGGGCGTGGACTATAAGACGCTGCTCTTTTTCATCGGCTTGTTCGTTTCCGTGGCGGGCCTTGAAAAGACAGGCGTGCTCAACATGATCGCGAACTTCATCACCTCGGTCAGTGAGGGCAATATCGCGGTTATTGTGATCGTCATTCTGTGGCTCTCGGCCATCACGAGCGCCTTTGTCGACAATATCCCCTTTGCCGCGACCATGATCCCTGTCATCCGCGCCATCGCCGCGACAGAGGGCATGGATATCGACGTGCTTGCCTGGGCGCTTTCGCTCGGCACGGACCTCGGCGGCAATGCGACGCCCATCGGCGCGAGCGCCAACGTCGTCGGCACTTCGGCTTCGGCCAAGGGCGGCTATCCCATTGGCTGGGGCCGCTACTGCAAGTACTGCGTGCCCGCGACGATCATTGTCATGGCGGTGTCCACGGCCTACTTATTCCTGCGCTATCTGTAAACGGAAAAAGGAAAGGAGTGCGATCCCATGAAAAACCAGATCATCATCACCCTTGGCCGCGAGCACGGCAGCGGCGGCCATTACATTGCCGACATGATCGCGCAAGAGCTCGGTATCAAGCTCTATGACAAGGACTCCATCGAAAAGGAAATCGTTTCCGAAGGCTACAGCGAGGAAATGATCCGCAAGATGGACGAAAAGCCCGTCAACTTCTTTGCCTCGCGCCGCATCGGCAAGTATTCGAATTCTCTTGAGGTCAACGTGGCGGAAAAGACGTTCGCCATGCTGCGCGACAAGGCAGCAAACGGCGAGAGCTTCCTCATCATCGGCCGCTGCGGCGACCAGGTGCTCAAGGGCAACCCCAATATGCTGAGCATTTTCATCTGCGGCAACCAGCAGGCCAAAGTCGGCCGCGTGATGGAAAAGAAGGGCCTGTCTGCCGAGGACGCAATCGAGGAGATCAAAGAGGTCGACCGCTCCAGAAAGTCCTACCACAACTACTACTGCGAGACGAAGTGGGGCGACGCCCGCGGCTACGACATGACCGTCAAGAGCGATGTGCTCGGCTTCGAGGGCACGGCGAAAATGCTGATCGCCTATATCCGCAGCTTCATGGAGCAGGACTAAATAAAAATTTGCGCCCCGTGCCGCAAAAAACATTTGAAATGCTCGAAACAATTTGATAAAATCAATTCACAGCGTGTGGCGTTTCTGCGTAAATCCAGTTGCAGAAACGCCGCACGTTTTTTGCGGAAAAAGGAGGGAGAAGACAACTTCATAGTCAAATCGTGCGGCAGAGATGCGTAAGTCCGGATTGATCCGGCGGAACGCATCTCTTATTTTTTATGTTCAGGAGGAAGACCGCCATGGAAAACACAAACCAGTTTTTGGGGACGGAGCGCGTGGGAAAGCTCATGCGGCGCTACGCCGTCCCGTGCATCATCTCGCTGCTCGTCGGCGCGCTCTATAACATCGTCGACCAGATCTTCATCGCCAACGCAAGCTACCTCGGTTCCTACGGCAACGCGGCAAACACAGTCGTCTTTCCGCTCACGGTCGTGGCGCTCGCCATCGCCGTGATGATCGGCGACGGCTGCTGCGCGTTCGTCAGCATTTCGCTCGGCAAGGGCGAAGCGGGAGAAGCAAGAAAGAGCGTCGGCAGCGCGGTCGTGCTGTCGATTGCGAGCAGCCTTGTCCTGACGGCGCTGTACCTTGGTTTTGCCGATCCCATCATTTCAATGTTCGGCGGCACGGTGAACGAGGAGACCTTTCATTACGCGCGGGAGTATTTCTTCTATATCTCGCTCGGCATCCCGTTTTATATGTTCGGTCAGGCGATGAACCCTGTCATCCGTGCCGACGGCAACCCGCGGTTCGCCATGATCTCCACGCTCGCGGGCGCGGTGCTCAACATCATTTTAGACCCCATCTTCATCTTTGAATGTAAGTGGGGCATGATGGGCGCGGCGGTCGCCACCGTGTTGGGCCAGATCGTCACGGCGGCGCTTGCGGTGTGGTACCTCTGCCGCATGAAGACCGTCAAGCCGGAAAAGGGAGACTTCCGCCTGCACGCAAGCCTCTGTACCCGGATGCTGACGCTCGGCATCACGAGCTTTTTGTCACAAATTAGCCTTGTCGCGGCGATGGTGGCCATCAACAACATGCTGCGCAAGTACGGCGCGCTGGATGAGATATTCTCGCAGGAGCAGTACGCGCAGATCCCGATGGCCGTCGTCGGCATTGTGATGAAGTTCTTCCAGATCGTCATTTCCATCGTCGTCGGCATGGCGGCGGGCTGCATTCCCGTCGTAGGTTACAACATGGGCGCGGGGAAAAAGACGCGCGTGCGTGAGCTCTTTACAAAGCTCCTGCTCTGCGAGGCGATCGTCGGCGCCGTCGCGCTCGTTCTGGCCGAGGGCTTCCCGCGTCAGCTCATCGCCGTCTTCGGCGCGGCGAACGAGAGCAGCTACTACACGGACTTTGCGATCAAGGCATTCCGCACGTATCTTTGCATGATGGTGCTCGCCTGCGTGAACAAGGCCTGCTTCATCTTTTTGCAGGCCGTGGGCAAGGCGTTCTCATCCACGATGCTCTCCATGGTGCGCGAGGTCGTGTTCGGCGTGGGCTTTGCACTGCTGCTGCCGCGCTTTTTCGGCCTTGACGGCGTGCTGTACTCCATGCCGGTGTCGGATGTGTTGACTTTCGTCATCGCGGCGGGTATGATTGTGAAAACGTATCGGGAACTCAATACGGAAGGAGCAACTGTATTATGAATCATATTATCACCATCAGCCGTGAATTCGGCAGCGGCGGCCGCACGGTCGGCAAAAAGGTTGCAGAGCAGCTCGGTATCCCCTGCTATGACTCAGAGCTCATCCAGAAGATCGCCGAGGAGAGCGGCTTTGCAGAAAATTATGTCAAGGAGGCGGGCGAGTACACACCCGGCGGCTTCCTGTCCTCAGCGCTCTCGAACCGCGCGTTCGGCCCGACGAACGAGGACATCCTATGGGAAATTCAGTGCCGCGTCATCAGCGAGCTTGCCGAAAAGGGCCCCTGTGTCATCGTCGGCCGCTGCGCGGACTACATTTTGCAGGACAAGGCCAAGTGCCTCAAGGTCTTTATCCACGCGGATATGGCGTTCCGCGCCAAGCGCATCGTCGAGGTCTACGGCGAGCGCGAGCAGTCGCCCGAGCAGCGCCTGCGCGACAAGGACAAGCGCCGCGCGGCCTATCACCGCTTCTACACGAACATGAAGTGGGGCTACGCGCAGAATTACCACATCACGCTCGACAGCGGCGAGCTCGGCATCGACAAGTGCGCCGACATCATCGCTGACCTCTACAAGAGCAAGGCGTAAATGGTCAAAAAGAGAGGGAGAGAAGCCGCGGCTTCTCTCCTTTTTTATTCCTCTTTTGCAAGACCCGGGATGTTCACGCCGATGCCGTTGACCTCCACGCCGTCGTCGGCGGGGATGAGGAGGTATTTGCGGCCATTGATGACGCGCGCTTCGATCATATAGCTGTTCTCCGGTGCAATGGAAATTTTGACCTCGGGGGTCGTGATCTCAAACTTCTTGCTCTCGATGATGTTGTTCGGGTTCAGCGCGGCGTTCTCGCCGTACTGCTCATCGCACTCGCGCTGGAACGCTGCGATCTGCTCGCCGTTCACGCCGCTGTTGGCGAGGATGCCGCCGACGTCGCCCGCCGTCATTTCAAGCGGCTCGGGGTCTTTGCTCTCCTTGTGATCTTCGATGCGCGCTCTGATCTGCTCGTGCACGGACTGGACGACATCGTAGCTGCAATCCTTGTCGAGCGCGTCGGCAAGCGCCGAGCCAAAGGCGTTTTTCTGCTCCTCGGCAGACATCGGCGGGTCGACGTGGAACAGCGCGTCGATGACCTCCTGATGGATCTCCGCGGCGTTTTTCGAGTAGAACAGCACATTGTAAATGTTCGCCGTGCGGTTGTCGAACGCGGGGTAGAGGAAGCCGAGCTCGGGCGAGGTCGCGATGTAGCCGGTGGAGCTTGAGTGAAACTCGCTCTGGTCAAGGTCGTAGCGCAGTTCGAGCGTCGGGGCCTTGACGGGGCAGATGGAGCAGACAAAGTACTTGAAGACCTCACTCGACGCGTCGGCTTGGATCTCGTCATCCTTGCTGCGGTGCGGCACGTCGTAGGCGTCGGCGGCGAGGAGGATGAGATAGTTTGTCTCGCCCATGTCGATGCAGTCGATGATTTGGCGGCAGAGCGTTTCGCGCGAGGCGGGGTCCTTGAGCTCTGTTTGGCGAAGAGTCTGCAAGAGGCGGTGCTCATCGCTGTCGGCGACCTGCTGCGTGGAGAACACCACGTCGATGAGGTTCTTGCCAAGCGTGCCGGAGAGGGACTTTTTGAGAAGGCCCAGGTACATCTCCTGCTCCTCCTGCCGCATGAGGCCCATCGAGGTATCGACCCACGCAATGATCTCACGGTTGGAGTTCACATAGCAGCCGTACACGCGGCTGAAATTATTCTTATCGAGCCGGAAGCGCCGGCGCAGTTCATTGAGTTCTTTCTGATTCATGGCTCGTCCTTTCCTTTGTTCATGTCACAAGGCCGATTTTACCACGCCCGCGCCGCCGCGGCAAGGGGAGAAACGGCGCATTGTGCGACGAAAATGCGCAAAATGCAGGAAAAGATGCAAAATGGGTATGAGCGACAAAATGTGCACGATGTGTGGACGATATAGACGATATCCCTGTAAATCATAGAGAAATTCAATGAATCGTCCATATTTCACGGCTTCTTAACGCCGCATTTGACGCTGCTTTTTGTGAAAACGGCTATGGAAACGGAATCAAAGCAAACATTTCACGTTAAAAATGAAAGATATATTGCATTTTGCCTGAGCTGTGCAGGAATTCTTCCGTTTCCTTGGTGATTCTGACTGTTGAAAAAAGAAAAAAAGAAGTTAGAATAGAGCCTCGCGAAATGAAACGGAAGAATTTGGATAGAGATCAGAGAGTTTGGGAGGAGATCAATATGTCGTATCACTTTTTGCTGGATCTTGCGCTGATCCTGCTGAGCACGAAGATTCTGGGCCTCATTGCGCAGAAGTTTCAGATGCCGCAGGTCGTGGGTGCGCTGATCGCGGGCCTTTTGCTCAGCCCCGCGGGCCTTGGCCTGCTTTCGGAAACGGAATTCACCGCGCAGCTCAGCGAGCTTGGTGTCATCGTGCTGATGTTCTCCGCCGGTATGGGCACGGACATCAACGAGCTCAAGCACAGCGGCAAGGCGGGCTTCATGGTCGCGGTTCTCGGCGTGATCGTGCCGTTTCTCATGGGCACGGCGCTTGCCTGGGGCGCGGATGAGCTCGGACTCATCGAGAGCACCGGCTTTATTGAAAATATCTTCATCGGCACCATCCTGACGGCCACGTCCGTGAGCATTACAGTCGAAACGCTCAAGGAGATGAAAAAGCTCGAGACCAAGGTCGGCAACACGATTTTGGCCGCCGCGCTCATCGACGATGTGCTCGGCCTGATCGCCCTGACGCTCGTTTGCAGCCTTGCCGGCGGTGACGAGAGCATCGGCATGGTGCTCCTCAAGATCGTGGGCTTTTTCGTCTTTGCCTTCGTGGTCGGCTTTGGCGCGAACCGCATCTTCTGCTGGATGCTCAAGCGTCAGCACGGTTGGGCCAGCCACAGAAACTCCGTGTTCGCCTTTGTCCTGTGCCTTGTGATGGCCTACTGCGCCGAGGAGTTCTTCGGCGTCGCTGATATCACGGGCGCTTACGCCGCAGGCCTTGCCGTCGCATGCACACCCAAGGGCACCTACATCCAGACGAAGTACAACCCCCTCGGGTATCTTCTGCTCACGCCGGTGTTCTTCGCGAGCATCGGTATCAATGTGCAGATCACGGGTCTGACGGGCGGCATGGTCGTCTTCTCGATTTTGCTGCTGCTTGTTTCGATCATCTCGAAGCTCCTCGGCTGCGGCCTTGGCGCCAAGGCGTGCCAGTTCACCACGCGCGAGAGCATCCAGGTCGGCGTGGGCATGGCCTGCCGCGGCGAAGTCGCGCTGATCGTCGCCAACCGCGGCCTTTCGATGGGTGTGCTGTCGCCCGCGATGATGACGCCGGTCGTCATCACGGTCGTATGCGGCACGATCCTGACGCCGATTCTGCTCAAGCTGTCCTTCCGCGGCCATCAGGAGACGGAGCTGGTGCAGAACAACATCGCCGACCGCATGGCCAAGCACCGGCAGCTCGATATCATCACGCAGCAGCTTTTGCAGCAGGATGAACAGCTGATGAAAAAGAACTGAGCGCAGCGCAATGAAATAAAAAGAGCTTTCTCCTGAAAATCGGAGAAAGCTCTTTTTTGATTTTAGGACGCTGCCTTTTCCTGCGCGCTGCACTCGCGCAGGATGCGACAGAGCGCGTTCACATCCTCTTCCCGCGTCGCCCAGCTTGTGGCAAAGCGGATGATGCTGTGCGTCTCGTCATATTGCTCCCAGACGGAGAAGTCCACGCGCTCGGCGAGCTCTTTGCGCTGTTGCTCACTGACGATGCAGAAGCTCTGGTTCGTCGGGGAGGGGAAACAGGGCAAATAGCCGTTTTCCGCCATCGCGCGCCGGATAGCGTCGGCGTAGCGAACGGCGTCTGCGCCGATGCGCTCGTAGAGCCCATCGGTAAAGAGCGTGTCGAACTGGATGCCGAGCAGCCGTCCCTTGGCGAGCAGCGCGCCGTGCTGCTTGATGATGGTGAAAAAGTGTGGAATGAGCCCCGGCTGGGGAATGACGACCGCCTCGCCGAGCAGCGCGCCGCATTTCGTGCCGCCGATGTAGAAAATGTCGCACAGCGCGGCAAGGTCGCGCAGTGTCACGTCGTTTTCAGGACAGGCGAGCGCGTAGGCAAGGCGCGCGCCGTCGATATAGAGCGGCAGGCGCTTTTCGCGGCAGAGCGCGCTGATGGCCGCGAGCTCCTTTTTGGAATAGAGCGTGCCGTACTCCGTCGGCTGGGAGAGGTAGACCATCCCGGGCATGACCGTGTGGTCGCGGTTCGCGTCGTCCTCGTACTGATCAAGCAGTGCGCGGATTTGGGATGCGGTGATCTTGCCGTTCTCCTGCGGCAGCGTGAGCACCTTGTGCCCGCCGAACTCGATGGCGCCGGCCTCGTGCACGCTGATGTGCCCCGTGTCCGCGGCGATCACACCCTCGTAAGAGCGCAGCAGCGCGTCGATGACGGTCGCGTTCGTCTGTGTGCCGCCGACAAGGAAGTGGATCTCCGCGTTCGGCGCGCCGCAAGCGGCGCGGATCTTCTTGCGCGCGGATTCGCAGTATTCATCCGTGCCGTAACCGGCGGTCTGCGCAAAATTCGTTTCGCACAGGCGCTGCAGGATGGCGGGATGCGCACCCTCAAGATAGTCGCAGGAAAAAGAAAGACGATGCTCCATGAAAAAAGACCTCGTTTCAAAAACAGGATTGACGGTTTCTGACTGCTATTGTAGAATAAGAGAAAACATGACGCAAACGGTTATTTGAAATGAAAAACATGATATAAAATCATGGATAGGAGGGCGTATGGAAGCGGTCAAATGCGAGGCGTTCCTTGCCGCGGCAGAGCTCGGCAGCCTGACGGCCACGGCGGAGATTTTGGGCTACACGCAGTCGGGCGTGACGCGCATGATCGGCACGCTGGAAGAAGAGCTCGGCTTTCCGCTGTTTCTTCGCAGCAAAAAGGGCGTGCAGCTCACGGAAAACGGAAAGCTCATGCTGCCGCTGCTGCGCGAGGTCGTGCGCGCGCACCACAACGCCGAGCAGCTCAGCGCGGAGATTGGCGGCGTGTCAAAGGGCTCGCTGACGATAGGCTGCTATTACAGCATTTCGGCCCTGTGGATGCCAGAGATCCTGACGGCGTTCCGCGCCCGCTATCCGGGCGTGACCGTGCGCATGCAGGAGGGCGGCAACCTCGAGATGGCGCGCTGGCTGAACGAGCGCTCGGTCGACTGCTGTTTCGGCGCGCAGATGCACGGCGACAAGTACGACTGGCTGCCTGTCTTTCGTGACGAGCTCGTCGCGTGGCTGCCGCGCGGGCACGAGTTGGCAGCGGCGGATGTCTTTCCGCTTATGCGCTTGCAGAACGAGCCGTTCATCCACACCTCGCCGAATCACGACACCGATCAGGACCGCCTGCTCGAGCAGCACGACCTGCACCCGCAGACCTGCTTTACGACGCGCGACGGCTTCACGACCTACAACATGGTCGAGGCGGGGCTCGGCGTCAGCTTCAACCAGCGGCTCATCTCGCGCAAGTGGAGCGGCACGGTGGCGGAGGTCCCGTTCGACCCGCCGCAGTTCGTCACGCTCGGCATCTCCGTCCCGTCGCTCAGGGAGGCCTCGCCCGCAGCGAAAAAGTTCATTGCCTGCGCCATCGAGACCGTCACGGGCGGGGAGAAAAGCCTTTGATAAGAAAAACGCTTCGCAGAACTTCTGCGAAGCGTTTTTTGCCCAAAAGCCGTTTATTTGAGCTCGGCGGTGAAGGCGATCCTTCCGCCCTCCACTCTGGCGCGGATGGAGCCGTGGTGTCCCTCGGCGATCGAGCGCGCGATGGAAAGGCCGATGCCAAAGCCGCTGCCTTTCCTGTGCGCGTCGGCGCTGGCGCTGTCGCTCACGGCCTGCGCCGGTACGATAAAAAATAGTACGGCGGACACGGCAAGCAATGTGACCTTTACCTTTACAGACAGCGGCGTGACCGCTGCGGGCGAGACGGACACGGGCTACGAGATCGACGGCACGGCGCTCACGATCACGTCGAGTGGTACCTACACCGTCTCCGGCAGCTGCGCGGACGGCTCCATCAAGGTGAAAAAGGGTACGACCGGCGTGACGCTGGTGCTGGACGGCCTGACACTTACGAGTGAGAACACCGCCGCCATCACCTGCGGCAAGTCGAGCGAGGTGACCTCCTTGTTTCCAACGGTACGGAAAATTCCCTGAGCGATACCGAGCAGAACAATGACGACAACTACCCCAAAAACGAAAATGCCGAAAACGCCGTCATTAAGTGTAAGGATGGCTCGCTTGTCACCCTCTGCGGCGATGGAGAGTTGACCATCACGGCCAACGGCAAAAACGGCATCAAATCCGGCGCGACGACGGATGAGGACGGCGAAGCGTCGCTGACCATCCGCGATTTGACGCTGAATATCGATGCACCCGTCAACGACGCCATCAACGCCGAGCAGCTTTTGAACGTCGAGAGCGGCACGCTGACCATCGACGCCGCGGATGACACCATTCACTGCGATTTGGTGCTGAACATCGGTGCGGACGGCACGGACGGCTCCACGATCGACATCACGAACTGCTGCGAGGGCCTTGAGGGCGCGGAGCTGAACGTCTGCTCGGGCGACATCACGATCAACGCCTCGGACGACTGCCTGAATGCGGCAAATTCCGACCTGACGGACTATGACTTCACGATGACGATCTCCGGCGGCACGATCGACGCCTATTCCTCCGCGGGCGACGGCTTCGACTCCAACGGCGACCTGACCATCACGGGCGACACAGTGATCGTCTGGACGGCCAACACGGCGGACAACGAGCCGCTGGATGCCGACGGCACCATCACCGTCTCGGGCGGCACGGTGCTCGCCGCAGGCGGCAGCAGCGGCATGGGCATGGGCGGCGGCTTCCCCGGCGGCGGACAGAAGCCAGACGGTGAACCGCCCGAGAGCTTTGACGGTCAGATGCCAAACGGCGAGAAGTCAGAGCTTCCCGACGGGGAAGTGCCCGAAATGCCCAGCGGCGAGCGCCCCACACCGCCCAGTGGGCAGGGAAGCCCCGCTGACGGCAACGCCCCAGCGGGCGACAGTACCTCCGATACCACTCCAACTGCCTAATGGCAGAGATAAAGAAAAGCAGACGGCTCGCGCAGGCCGTCTGCTTTTTGCTGTCTGTTCAGTTTTACATCGTCTCAAAACCGACGATCACGCCGCCGCGCTCGGCATAGTAGCTGCAAAGACCACGGCAGGGACGGATCTCAATGTCTGCTTCGGGAAAGTGCCCGCGCAGCGAAGCGGCGAGCGCCCCAGCCGCCTCTGGATTTTCGGCGTGGTGGATGCGCACCTTGCCGCCGTGGTAGTCAGCTTCCAGAAGCTTCTGTACCATCGCCGCGCACGTCTTTTTTTCGCCGCGGCATTTTTCAACGGGCTGGATCGTGCCCTCATGACTTGCGGTGGCGAGGATCTGAATGCCGAGAATGCCGATGGCACCCGCGGCGATTTTGCTGACGCGGCCGTTTTGCGCCAGATTGTGCAGGGACTTAAGACTGAAGAAGAGGTGCGTGGTGGCAAGATATTCCTGCGCCTTTTCGCAGATCACATCGAAGGGGAGGCCCTTGGCGTGCAGCTCTGCGAGCTTCTCTGCGAGCAACTGCATCTCCGGTCCCGTGCTCAGCGAGTCAAAGATGTGAATTTTGACCTCGGGATGCGACTGGAGATACACGTCGCGCGCGGCCATGGCCGAGGCACAGGTGCCGGACAGGCTGCTTGTGATGGTAATGACGAAAATCTCATCCGCGCCCTCGAACGCCTTGAGCCAGCCGTCGAGGCTGGGGCAGGCCGTGCCGGATTTGCCGTTGTGGGCCGCGAGATAGTCGAGCAGCTCGTGCGTGTCGAGCGTTTCATCGTCCACGAAGTCGCGCTCGCCGGCGCGGATGGTCATGGGCACGCTCTGATAGGTTACGCCCTCCAGCATCGTGAGGTTGGCAGAGGAGTCGGCGATCAGTTTCATCATGGGGAAGCCTCCAAAAAAATAATCGGTTATTCAAAAACCTGTTGTCAGGTGAAATTATCTTTGACTACAATACAACGATTTTCAATAACTGTCAATCGGTTTTTGGAAAACTTATTGACATTTTTTTCACCAAAGTTTAAGATGATGAAAACGCAGTTTGAACGGAGGAGCAGCTATGGACGAAAATATGCGCAGCCGTCTGGCGGAGTCTGTCCGAAGCTTTCATATTCCGCGGCTCGGGGAGATCCCTGACGTGGGGCTGTATCTCGAACAGGTGACGCGTTATGTCAATCAATCCATCACGGGATGCGGGCTCAGTCCCATCACGGCCTCGATGGTCAGCAATTATGTTAAGCAGAAGATCATCCCCGGGCCAGAGAAAAAGGCCTACGGCGCGGAGAGCATTGCGTACCTCATCTTTGTCTCGTGCATCAAGAGCGTCGTCGCGATGGACGACATCCGCGCGCTGATCGGCATTCAGCACGAGACCTACGATCTGCCGACCGCTTATCACTACTTCTGCGAGGAATTTGAAAATCTCATCCGCTATGTCTTCGGCGCGAGCGACCATCTTGCAAGCGTCGGACAGGACGAGTCGGATGAAAAGGAACTGCTGCGCTCGGCACTTTTAAGCGTGACGCACAAGCTCTATCTCGACGCCTATCTGCGGCTGCTGAGGCAAGACGCGGAGCGCGCACAAAAGGAAACAGAGGAAGCGCAATGACCGTTGAACAGTTTGTCATGGCCTACGGCGCGGAGCAGGACCGTCTGCGCGCCCTGCTGCCGGAGGGCTTTGCCTCGCTGCGGCCGGTGCTGCGCATCAACGCGGAGGTGCGCGACGGCAAAACGGGGGCTCTCGAGTTCAACACTGCCGCGGAAAAAGCCGACAATCGCGGCTGGGTCAACATCGGCCGCTGGGACGATGTTCCCTTTACGAAGGACGGCAAAAAGACGACCTTCACGCTGCCGGAGCTGACGATCTCGTTCACCGGCGTCGGCATCGAGGGCGGCTGCCCTGCGGAAAAGGACAACGTAGGCTGCTATTACTTGAAAGACGGTACGTTTACGCTCGTGCCCGCGGAGAAGATCACAGCAAACAAGGAATTCTGCGACTGTGAATTCGCCTGGCGCTTTGCAGGCGGCGCGCACGGTGTCAGCCTTGGCAAAACGCTGCCCGCCATCCCCGAAGAGGAGACGACGCACTATGAAAAGGCGGCTTTCACGGTCGAAAATGCCGCCGTCATCCCCTGCATGCAGGTGTTGGGGGCCTATCAGGTGACGTTCGAGCGCTGATTTTTGAAAAAGGGCTTGCATTTTTGCCCGCGCTTTGCTATACTGCGCAATCGGGAATGAGGTTCTCCCACGGCACTGCCGAAACCGCTTTTTTGAGCTGATGACTTCTGTGATTTTGAACGGTCACAGGGGGCATCAGCTTTTTTTGTGCCCGGAGGAGGAAATTTATGTTAACTTCACTCGCACTCGTCTTTTTGGTTGGCCTTGCGCTGGCCGCGCTGTGTCAGAAGCTGAAGCTGCCGCGCATCATCGGCATGCTGGCGACGGGCATCCTGCTGGGGCCGTGCGTGCTCAACGTGCTGGACGGCTCGATTTTGTCGATCTCAGCCGACCTGCGCAAGCTCGCGCTCGTTATTATCCTGCTCAAGGCGGGACTGTCGCTCGATTTGGGCGACCTCAAAAAGGTCGGCCGTCCGGCGATCCTGATGTCGTGCCTGCCCGCAACGTGCGAGATCATCGGCTATGTGCTGCTCGCGCCGTGCTTCCTTGGCATCACGCGCGCGGAGGCGGCGGTCATGGGCTCGGTGCTCGCGGCGGTGTCGCCCGCGGTCGTCGTGCCGCGCATGGTGCAGCTGATGGAAAGCGGCCGCGGAACGGACAAGAGCATCCCGCAGATGATCCTGGCCGGCGCATCGTGCGACGATATCTTCGTCATTGTGCTGTTTACAACGTTTCTGCACACGGCGCAGGGCGGCAGCGCCAACGCCGCGGACTTTTTGAGCATCCCTGCGTCGATCGTGCTCGGCGTTGCGCTGGGTGCGCTTGTCGGGTGGTTGCTCAGCCGCTTTTTCGAGACTGCCTATGCCCGAGCGCACTGCATCCGCAACAGCATGAAGGTCATCATCGTGCTGGGGGTCTCGCTGCTGCTCGTCGCGGCGGAGGGCTGGCTCGAGGGCATCGTGCCCGTGTCGGGCCTGCTCGCGGTCGTCAGCATGGCGTGCTTACTTAAGATGAAGTGCACGCCGTTCGTTGCCAAGCGGCTCTCTGAAAAATTCGGCAAGCTCTGGCTGGCGGCGGAGGTCATTTTGTTCGTCCTCGTCGGAGCGGCGGTCGATATCCGCTATATGGCGGGCGTGGGCCTTGCGGCGGTCGGCATGATCTTCTCGACGCTCATTTTCCGCGCCGTGGGTGTGTGCCTTTGCCTTGTCAGAACGCCGCTCACGGCGAAAGAGAGGCTTTACTGCGTGTTTGCCTATCTTCCCAAGGCGACGGTGCAGGCGGCCATCGGCTCGGTGCCGCTTGCGGCGGGGCTGCCCTGCGGCAGCATCGTGCTGTCGGTCGCGGTGCTCGGCATCGTCATCACCGCGCCGCTCGGGGCGTTTTTGATGGACACGAGCGCGCCGAAGCTGCTGAGTAAAGCGGAGGAATAAAGAAAAGGACTTGGACGCTTTCGTCCAAGTCCTTTTCTGTTTTTATCAAGTGCTCACACGTCGAGCGCCATATTTGTGCGCTCCATTACCACCACAAGGATGGGAATGAGGATGAGTTGCAAGATGATGCCGGGGATGGCCGTCGTCACCGCGCCGGAGAGGAAGAGGGCGAGGCTGAACTCCGTGCCCTGAAGGCCCGCGAGCAGGAACTTCACAAGGCCCCACACAAGGCGGCCCGCGACCATCGCGGAGATGAGCGAGGCATAGATGCGCCAGCCTGTTTTCGGCAGCTTGCGGTACAGAAGACCGGCGATGGCACCGTAGGTCGCCATTTCAAACGCCATGGCGATGGCGACCCAAACGGGAGGCATGCCGAAGATCATCGAGCGCAGCAGCGGGGAGATAAAGCCGACCGCGAGTCCCCACGGCCAGCCGCACATGAAGCCGCACAGCAGCGCGGGCAGGTGCATGGGACAGAGCATGGAGCCGATCTCGGGGATATGGCCGGTCAAAAACGGCAGGACCATCGCCAAGGCGAGGAAGAGCGCGGAATAGGTGAGTTTTCTCACCGGGGAAGCGGTACGGGCAGTTGCAGTGGCAGCGTTGTTCATGGTTTGTTCTCCATTCCTTCGAGCAGCGAACGGATGTGCGCCATGGCGTCGTCCAGAATGGCGGAGGACTTTTTGTCCACGCCCGCGACATACGTGCTGCATAGATTCATCGGGATGAGCACACGGTAGGCATTGCTTGACGCGACGGCGTTTGCCATGGCGGGGGAGATCTCGCCCATCAGCGCATCGGCGATCGCGATGCCGATGGGGCCGACGATGATCTGCGCGCTGCGGCAGGCCACGATGACGGGGTTTTCGCCCGTGGCCACGCGGTCAGCGCCCGCGTGGCGCATCACATCGGAAGCGGCGCTGTTCGTACCGACCGCCATGATCTCGAGGTGCGGGAAGGACTTTTTGATGTTCTCGACCAAAGTTTTGCCGAGCTTTCCGCCCTGGCCGTCGATGACAAGGATCGTCACGGTGTTCTCTTCCTCTCTTGCGTCTTGTTTTCTGCGCGAAAACCCTTGAAAAGACAAAGAAAAGGCATCAATATTCCCCTTGCAGGGAGATTGATACCTTGGTGATACCTCGTTTGCTTTCAGGGAACGCGCGGAAGAAAAGTCAGCTTGTGCCAACGCTGCCGGCTTGTGCCGACGCAGGAATTTTATCAAAAAAGCGCAGGGCTGTCAATCCCTTGCCCCTTGCGAAAGGGGCGAAAAAGCGCTATGATAAACGAAACTTTTTGGTAAAGGAACCCCGCCGCTATGACGAATTTTACCGATATTCGCGACTTTCTGCGCGCCCACTGCGCGCGCTATCCAGAGCTGGCGCTTCAGGACGTCTTCAAGGCGCTCTATCAGAGCGCCTTTGGCTGCGAGCATCTGATCGCCGACCCGTCCGCCGCCGCAGACTACATCCGCGCCGAAGCGGCGCGAAGCGGTGACCGTATCTCCGAGCTCGTCGAGCTGCTCGGCGGCGACTACTGCCGTGTGCACCTTGGCATTTTGCAGGACGGCTTGAGCGCGGAGACGTTTGCGCGGCTCTTCGCCCTCTCTGTGCGGCACGAGGAGTGCGGGCGCGAAAAGCTCGAAGCGATGCTCACCGCCTTGCAGACAATGGCCGACGCGGGCGAGCTGCCGTTTTCTGCGCAGGAGACGGCGGAAGCTGTTGAAACATGGCGCAGGGACGGCTTTCCGCCGCTGCACCACTCCGAGATATTTCGGCAGAATTACGCGCCCGCGTACCGCGTCCTGCGGCGCGACTTCGCCCGCGCGCTGCCGCTGTTTGCGCGCATCGACCGCCTGACGGCGGAAAGAAGCCGGGTGCTCGTCGCCATCGAGGGCGGCAGCGCCAGCGGCAAGACGACGCTCGGCGAGCTGCTGCAAAATGTTTACGGCTGCCCTGTCTTCCACATGGACGACTTTTTCCTCCGGCCCGAGCAGCGCACGGAGGCGCGCTTCACGCAGCCCGGCGGCAACGTCGACCGCGAGCGCTTTTTGGAAGAGGTGCTGATCCCTCTGCGCGAGGGAAGACCCATCGACTACCGCCGCTTCGACTGCGCGACGTTTACCATCGCCCCGCCGCAGCGGATTAAGGCGGGAACACTCAACATTGTCGAGGGCGCGTACTCCATGCACCCCGACCTTGCGCCGTACTACGATCTATCCGTTTTTCTGCCGATTTCGGCAGAAAAACAGCGCGAGCGCATCCTCAAACGGAATGCGCCCGCGCATGCAAAGCAGTTTTTCGACCGCTGGATCCCTTTCGAGCAGCGCTATTTCGACGCGCTCGATGTGCGGAACCGCTGCGATCTCATCCTTTCGGCGGACGATTAAATGAGCGTGCCGCTCGGCGCGATGCCGAGCACATATTCGACCGCAATCGCCACAAGAACGACCAGCAGCGAAATGATGAAGCCGTGAAGCATCGGCTTTGCGCCAGACTTGCACAGCGCCGCGAAGTTCGTATTGAGGCCGATGGCGGCGAGCGCCGCGACCATCAGGAACTTGCTGATACTCTTGAGCGTCGTAGCGAGGCCCGCGGGAATGACGCCGACGCTGCACAGAATGGACATTGCAAGGAAACCGAGGATGAACCACGGGAACACCGACTTCATATTGACCTTGACGCCATGGTCGCCGCTTTGCGCGGCGGCCTTTTTCTTGAGGTGCACGCTGATGGCGGCGAAGACCAGCACCGTCGGGATGATGGCGAGTGTGCGCGTCAGCTTGACCATCGTGGCAAAGTCGCCTGCGGCCTCGCTGAAGGCGTAGCCCGTGGCGACGACGCTCGAGGTGTCGTTGACCGCCGTGCCGGCCCACAGGCCGAACGCCGCGTCGGAAAGACTCATCGCGCGGCCGAGCAGCGGGAACACGACGACCATGATCGTGTCAAAGAGGAACGTTGCCGACATGCCGTAGGCGATGTCCATGTCCGTTGCCTCGATGACCGGCGCGATGGCGGCGATGGCGCTGCCGCCGCAGATGCCCGTGCCCGCGTTGATGAGGCTGCTCGTCTTCCAGTCAAGCCCCAGCGCCTTGCCGATCACATAGCCGAGGCCGAAGCACGTCGCCAGTGTGAAGAGCATGACGGTGAGCGAGAACTTACCGACCGTCAGCACGGTCGTGATGTTCAGGCTGGCGCCGAGCAGGATGATGGCGAATTTCAGAATTTTCTTCGAGGTGAATTTGATGCCGGGCTTCGTCTTGTCATTCGGCGCGTAAAAGCGGTTCACGATCATGCCGATGAACATCGCGATGACCGACGCGCCGATCAGGTGCAGCCCCACGGATTCCTCCAGCTGCTCTAAAAACTTGGCCACCACGGCGATGACGAGCGCGATGGCGCAGCCGGGCAGCATTTTCTTTACGGTTTCGATGAATTTCATGTGCTTTTTTTCTCCTCCAATGCGTGTTGCGGGTGTATTATATCACCGACTTATGATATAATAAAATTATAAATAAGAATATGTCGATTCCTGTTTGTTATCGACAAAGGAGAGAGAACATGGACCAGCGGCTTGAGACCTTTTTGACTGTGTGCGCCACGATGAACTACCGCAAGGCGGCGGAGCAGCTGCATTTGACGCAGCCCGCCGTGACGAAACAAATTCAGGCGCTTGAAGCGCTGTACGGCGTGCGCCTTTTTACCTACGACAGCCGAAAGCTCAGAAAAACGCCGCAGGGCGAAACGCTTGAGATCTACGCCATCAGCCAGCGCTATCAGGACGAGGAGCTGCGCCGTGCGCTCAAACGGCAGGAGAAGACGAGCCTTCGCATCGGCGCGACGAAGTCCATCGGCGACTATATCCTGCTGCCGCAGATCATCCGCTTTTTGAAAGAACCGGACAACGAGCTCTTTTTTACCGTCGACAATACGGCACACCTGCTCGCCCAGCTCGAGGGAGGTGAGCTTGACTTCGTCGTGCTCGAGGGCATTTTCGACAAGAGCCGGTACGAGAGCTTTCTGCTGCGCAACGAGCCCTACATCGGCATCTGCGCGAAAGATCACCCGTTTTCGGGCTGTGAGGTGCCGATGGATGAGCTCTTTTCCGAGCGGCTCATCCTGCGCGAGCCTGGCTCCGGTACGCGAAAGATTTTAGAGCGAGAGCTCATGCAGTGCGGCTACACGGTCGAGGCGTTTCGCGCGAATGTCTGCATCAGCAGCTTCAAGCTCATCCGGCATCTGGTGAGCGAGGGCTGCGGCGTGAGCTTCCTCTACGAGGCCGTCGTCAAGAATGATGCGCAGTTCGGGCATTTTTCCTGCCCGCCGCTCACGGGCGTGCACGAGCTGAACGTCGTGTGTCTCAAAAACACCAATGTGCCCGCGCTTGCGCGGCGGTTCCTTGATCTGTAAATTTGGACAATTCTGCCGATCTGCGCAAAAATGCGGGGAATTGAGCGATATGACTGCGGTTTATGGAATCAGTCAATGGGAAAATCCAACATTTTCCTGTAAAATAGAGCTTGGATAAGATAGGTGATGATCGCCGCGCGATATTTTTGCTGCGCGGCGGCAAGCACGCGGTACGCCGCGAAAAGGGAGAGCAGGAACATGAGCGATATCAACGGCAGCAAGCCCACGAATTTCCCTCTCGACGAGAGTAAACTGGATTTCAAAATTCCCCGCACGGACGCCCCGCGCGAAAACGTCCTCAAGCTCGGCAGCATGATCACGAACCGCATCGGCCTCAAGGCCACGGCGGACGACCCCGAGTACTGGGGCCTTGCCGGCGTGATGACCGACGAGATGGTCGACGTCGCGCTCAAAATGGGCGTGCGCAAGCCCAAGACGACCGAGCAGTTGATGAAGCTCACCAAAATGGAGCGCGAGCCGCTCGAAAAGCTCCTGACGGAGATGGCGTGGACAGGCATCATCGAGTACAACTGGGAGAACCTGGACGGCAAGAACCCCAAGCATGAAAAGCGCTGGGTGCTGCCGCTGTTCGTCCCCGGCAGCGCGGAGTTTCTGAACATGCGCAAAAGCCAGATCGACGAGCATCCCGAGGTCGCGGCGTTCTTTGAGCGCATGACGATGCTCCCGCTCGAAAAGATCACGCCCATGGTGCCGCCGGGAGGCGCAGGCATCGGCATGCACGTCATCCCTGTGGAAAAGGCCATCGAGACAGAGAACGAGTCCGTTGACTTAGAGCACATCTCCTACTGGCTCAGCAAGTACGAGGGCAAGTACGCCAAGAGCATGTGCTCCTGCCGCGCTAGCCGCGCCAAGCTCGGCGAGGGCTGCGGCGACGACGCCGAGAGCTGGTGCATCGGTGTGGGCGACATGGCCGACTACATCGTCGAGACACAGCGCGGCGAATACATCACGAAGGACGAAGCGCTCGAAATTTTCAAAAAGGCCGAGGACAACGGCTTTGTCCACCAGATCACGAATATCGACGGTGAGCAGAAAATTTTCGGCATCTGCAACTGCAACGTCAATGTCTGCAACGCGCTGCGCACATCGCAGCTGTTCAATACGCCGAACCTGTCGCGCAGCGCCTATGTCGCGAGCGTCGAGAGCGAGAGCTGTGTCGCCTGCGGCCGCTGCGTCGAAAACTGCCCCGCGGGCGCGGTCAAGCTGGGACAGAAGCTCTGCACGAAGGACGGCTACATCGAATATCCCCGTCAGGAATTACCCGACGATGTCAAGTGGGGGCCGGAAAAGTGGAGCATCGACTACCGCGACAGGAACCGCATCAACTGCTATGATACCGGCACCTCGCCGTGCAAGACGGCCTGCCCAGCGCACATCGCGGTGCAGGGCTATCTGAAGCTCGCCGCGCAGGGCAAGTACCGCGAGGCGCTGCAGCTCATCAAGCGCGAAAATCCGTTCCCCGCGGTCTGCGGCCGCATCTGCAACCGCCGCTGCGAGGATGCCTGCACGCGCGGTACGGTCGATCAGGCCGTCGCCATCGACGAGGTCAAGCGCTTCATCGCCCAGCAGGACCTGAACGCGGAAACACGCTTTGTGCCCGAAAAGGTCATTCCGAAGGTCGACGGCGAATTTCCCGAGAAGATCGCCGTCATCGGCGGCGGCCCCGCGGGCCTGTCGTGCGCATACTACCTCGCTGAAAAGGGCTACCGCCCGACGGTGTTTGAAAGGGAAGCGCGTCCCGGCGGCATGCTGATGAACGGCATTCCGAGCTTCCGCCTCGAAAAAGACGTGGTGGATGCCGAGATCGACATCTTGCGTGAACTCGGTGTCGAGTTCCGCTGCGGCGTGGAGGTCGGAAAAGACGTGACCATCGCGCAGCTGCGCGAGCAGGGCTATCAGGGCTTCTACGTGGCCGTCGGCCTCCAATCCGGCGGCAAGCTGAACATCCCCGGCGGCGACGCGGACGGCGTCATGGCGGGTATCGACTTTATGCGGCAGGTCAACCTGCATGAAAAGAAGACGCTTTCCGGTAAGGTCGTCGTCATCGGCGGCGGCAACATCGGCGCGGACGTTGCGCGCACGGCGGTGCGCTGCGGCGCGGAGAGCGTTGACCTCTACTGCTTAGAGGCTTACGACGATATGCCGATGGGCGAGGAAGACCGCAGCGAGTGCGAGCGCGACGGCATCACCGTCCACGCCGGCTGGGGCCAGACCGAGATCGTGGTGGAGGACGGCAAGTGCGCGGGCATCAGGTTCTGCAAGTGCACGCGCGTCAAGAACGACGAGGGCCGCTTCGCACCTGAGTTTGACGACAGTGTGAGCGAGCAGGCCGAGTGCACGACGGTTCTCTACTGCATCGGCCAGAAGGTCGACTGGCGCGAGCTGCTCACCGGCACCGCTGTTGAGTTCAACCCCAACGGCACGGTCAAGGCAGACCCCGTCACGTATCAGACGGCGGAAAAGGATATCTTCGTCGGCGGCGACGCTTATACGGGTCAGAAATTTGCCATCGACGCCATCGCTGCGGGCAAGGAGGGCGCGATCTCGCTGCACCGTTTTGTCCAGCACGCGACGTTGACGATCGGCCGCAACCGCCGCCAGTTCATTGAGCTCGACAAGGAGAACGCTCTGATCCCCGTCAATTACGACACAACGCCGCGCCAGTGCATCGGCTATAACGAGGCGCTGCGCAGGACGTTTAGCGACGAGCGCGTCGCGTTTACCGAAGAGCAGATCAAAAAGGAGACCGCGCGCTGCCTTAGCTGCGGCGCGAGCATCGTCGACCCGAACAAGTGCATCGGCTGCGGCGTCTGCACGACGAAGTGCGCGTTCGACGCCATCCACCTGCACCGCGAGAGACCGGAGTGCAGCAAGATGTACGCCTGTGAGGACAAGATGAAGGCCATCCTGCCGTACATGATCAAGCGTGAGTTCAAGATCAAGCGTGCGGCGAGAAAGAGCAAGTAATGCACGAGCTGGGCATTGTCTTCCACGTCATCAAGAGCGTGGAAAAGATCGGAGAGGAAAACGGCCTGACGAACGTCGCGTCCGTGACGCTCGAGCTCGGCGAGGTGTCCGGTGCGATCCCGCACGAACTCGAAAGCTGCTGGAACTGGGCAGTCAAGAAGACCGAGCTTTTACCGGAGGCCGCGCTCAAGATCGAGACCATCCCCGCCGTTACGTACTGCGAGAGCTGCGGGCGCGACTATCCCACGGTGCAGTTTGGCCGCACCTGCCCGCACTGCGGCAGCGAAAAAACGTGGCTCAAGCAGGGCAGCGAGATCAACTTAAAGGAGATCGAGGCGATATGACAGAACCCTATAAGATCATCGAGGTGAAAGAGAGCGTCTTCGCCGACAACGACCGCGAGGCCGCACGCCTTCGCACGCAGCTCAAGCAGGACAGAACGTTTCTGCTGAACCTGATGTCCTCGCCGGGCAGCGGCAAGACGACGACGCTGCTGCGCACGCTTGAAGCGCTCAAGGATGAGCTGCGCATCGGCGTGATGGAGGCGGACATCGACTCCGACGTGGACGCGAAGACTATCGCGGACGCGGGCGTCAAGGCCATCCAGCTCCACACGGGCGGCATGTGCCACCTCGATGCAAGCATGACGGAGCAGGGCCTCAAGGAGATCGGCACGAAGGACTTGGACCTCGTCGTGCTCGAAAACGTCGGCAACCTCGTCTGCCCCGCGGAGTTCGACACGGGCGCGGTCAAAAACGCGATGATCCTCTCCGTGCCGGAGGGGCACGACAAGCCGCTCAAGTACCCGCTCATCTTCACTGTGTGCGACGCGCTCATCATCAACAAGATCGATGTGCTGCCGTATTTCGACTTCGACATGGAAAAGGTCATCGAATACGCGCACATGCGCAACCCGAAGCTCAAGATATTCCCCCTCTCCGCCAAAACCGGCGAGGGCGTGGACGCTTGGTGTAATTGGCTGCGCGAGCAGGTGCGCGCTTGGAACGGGTGAGAAAAGGGAAAGAGATGTACCGCAAGGTACATCTCTTTTTTGTTATGCGTCCAGCCGAAAGACCGACGGGTAAATTTGTCCGTCCCTGAATTCGAGTACGCCGTAGGTCGGGCGGCGGGGATCGCCAATCGAACCGGGATTCATCATCATCGGCCGCGACGCCGCGTCCACGAGCGGCACGTGCGTGTGGCCGAAGAGCAGAATGTCGGCGTTCATTTCGAGCGCGCGGTACTGCGCGCGGAGAAGTCCGGTCTTCACCCCTAACGTGTGCCCGTGCGCGATGAGCACGCGGTGATCGTCCAGAATCAGCACGCGCTCAAGCGCTTCAAAGCGCCCGAAGTCGCAGTTGCCGGGGACCTGCTCGAGCGGCAGGCTGGGGAAAAGTTCACGCAGCTCCTCGACATCGCGCCAGCCGTCGCCAAGATGGATGATGCCCTGCGGCTTTACGAGCTCCACCGCGCGCACCATGTTGTCGACATTGCCGTGCGAGTCGGATAGTACCAAGTATTTCATAGCGCTTACAGGAACTTGTCGAGCTCGCGCTCGACCTCATCCATCTTCTTGATCTGCGGCTTGTCGATGCGATAGCCGCCCTTGACGACCATGTCGAGCTCACGCAGCGCGCTCAAATTCTGAAGAGGGTTGTCGGAGCAGACAATCAGGTCGGCCTGCTTGTCCGCCTCAATGCTGCCGGTCAGATCACCGATGCCCGCGAGCCGGGCATTGAGTTTCGTCGCGCTGTAGAGCGCGAACGCGGGCGTCACGCCGCAGTATTTGACGAAATAGTGCAGCTCGCGCCACATGTCGTAATGTGTGATGTACGGGCAGCCGACGTCCGTGCCGAGACCGACTGGCACGCCCGCGGCGAGGTTTGCCTTTGCGAGCGCGACGATGCCGTCGAAGACGATCTTGCCGTTTTCCTGCTGCTCATACGTCGCGTGCGAAATGCTGCGGTCGAAGAGCGCGTAGGGCAGGGCGGGGGAAATGGTCGAAATTTGGAACGCCTTGCGCTGCTTGAAGAGCGTGATCATTTCATCGCTTGGCTGCGCGCCATGCTCGATGGAGTCGACGCCGTTTTGCAGCGCGACCATCACGCCCTCAGGGCTCTCAACGTGCGCCGCGACGATCATGCCGAGCGAATGTGCCTTGTCGCACGCGGCCTTGACAAGCTCGGGCTGCATGCGCAGCACGCCCGGCTCGCCCACGACTTCGGCGTCCAGCACGCCGCCGGTGATCATCAGCTTGATGAGGTCGGGCTTTTCGGCGGCGATCTTTTCGACGAGCGCCGCGGCCTCTTCGGCGGAGTGCGCCTCGTAGGCGAGCGAACCCGCCATGTGCCCGCCGGGGACGGAGACCGCCATGTTCGACGCCAGCACGCGCGGGGCAAGAATTTTGCCCGCCGCGGCGAGGTCGCGAATTTTCGTGTCGTAATCGGCGACGCCGCCGACTGTGCGGATGGTCGTGACGCCGGAGAGCAGCTCGGTTTTGGCGTAGCCCTCGCACATGTTGACGCCGATCCTGTTCGTCAGCGCGCAGAAGGTGATGAGCTTGACGAGCTTTTTGGGGTCGCTCGCCTTCTTTTTCGGCTTGCCCGAGGCGGGCAGGTGCACGTGCATGTTGATGAGACCCGGCAGCACATATTTTCCGCCGAGGTCGACTGCCTCATAGCCTGCGGGGATATGCTGTGCGTCGACGATCTCATTGATTTTCTCGCCGTCGATGCACACGGCCTTGCCCGTCTGCGGCTCCATGTGCTCAGAGCCGTCGAGAAGCACGCAGTTTGTCAATGCGTACTTTTTGTCGTTGTGGTACATCGGAGTGTCCGCCTTTCCTGTTATCGAATCTGGCCGCTGCCGGTGATGACGTATTTATAGGTGCTCAGCTCGTCGAGCCCCATCGGGCCGCGCGCGTGGAGCTTCTGCGTCGAAATGCCCATCTCGCAGCCGAGGCCGAACTCCCCGCCGTCGGTGAAGCGGGTGGAGACGTTGACGTACACCGCCGCGCTGTCGACCTCGTCGACAAAGCGGTCGGCCGCGGCTTGGTTCTCGGTCACGATGCAATCGCTGTGGTGCGTCGAGTGATGCTGGACATGCGCGATGGCCGCATCCAGATCATCTACGACCGCGACGGCGAGAATGTAATCGAGAAATTCCGTGTCGAAGTCGAGCTCCGTTGCCGCCGTGCCGGGAATGATCTCCGCCGCGGCTTCGTCGAGCCGCAGCTCGACGGGGACAAGGCCCGCTTCCCTACGCTTGTCGATAAGCGCGGCCTTGAGCTTGGGGAGAAATTCCTTTGCAATGTCGCGGTGGACAAGGCAGACCTCCTCCGCGTTGCAGACGGACGGGCGGCTCGTCTTGGCGTTTTCGATGATCTTTACCGCCATGTTGAGGTCAGCGTCCCTGTCGACGTACACATGGCAGATGCCCGTGCCGGTCTCGATGCAGGGAACGCTTGCATTTTCCACGCACGCGCGGATGAGCCCCTTGCCGCCGCGGGGGATCAGCAGGTCGACAAGGCCGTCCGCCGTCATCAATACCTGCGCGCTCGCATGCGTTGTATCCTCAACGATGTTGACAATGTCGGAATCGCCGCCGACGGACTCAACGCCCGCCTTGAGCGCCGTGACGATGGCGTGAGAGGAGCGATAGGCCTCCTTGCCGCTGCGCAGCATGCAGACGTTGCCGCTCTTGATGCACAGCGCCGCGGCGTCCGACGTGACGTTCGGGCGGCTCTCGTAGATGATGGCGACCAGACCGAGCGGCACCTGCCGCTTGGTGATGGTCATACCATTGGGGCGCTTGAACTGCGCGAGCGCGCGGCCCACGTGGTCGGGCAGCGCCGCGGCCTCGCGGATGCCCTCGGCCATCGCGTGGATGCGGCTCTCCGTCAGGGCGAGACGGTCGAGCATCACGTCGGAGATCGCGCCCTTCGCCGCCTCCATGTCCTTGGCATTTTCGCGCAGGATATCTTCGCTGTTGGCCTCAAGGCTCTCCACCATCGCGAGCAGCAGCCGGTCCTTCTCCTCGGCGCTTGCGCTGCGGATGCTGCCCCAGGCAGCTTTTGTGCGTTCCAGAAGTTCGATCGTTGTCATGCTTCATCCCTCTTTGCCAAAAATCTTGTGCCCACGCGCTTGCCCGCGGCCACATCGTAGAGTACCTCGGGCGACTGGCCGTTGGCGATGACCATTTCGCAGCCTGCTGCCGTCGCCATCTGCGCGGCGCGGAGCTTGGTCGCCATGCCGCCGGTGCCGAGGCTCGAACCGCTGCCGCCGCCGAGCGAAATGATGTGCTCGTCGATCTTTTCCACCGCGTCGATGAGCTTCGCGTCGGGGTTCTTGCGCGGGTCTCCGTCGAAGAGCCCGTCGATGTCCGAAAGCAGAATGAGGAGGTCCGCCTGGATCGTCACGGCCACGATGGCAGAGAGCGTATCGTTGTCGCCGATGCCGAACTCCTCGGTGGAGATGGTGTCGTTCTCGTTGATGACCGGCAGCGCGCCGAGCTCTAAAAGCCGCGCGAGCGTGTTGTGGAAGTTCTGCTTGCGCACGCCGCCCTCTTCGATATCCGGTGCGGTGATGAGCAGCTGTGCCACGGTGTGGTTATACTCGGTGAAGAGCTTGTCGTAAATGTACATCAACTCGCACTGGCCGACAGCGGCGGAGGCCTGCTTCGTCGGCACGTCTTTCGGCCGTTCGCTCAGGTTGAGCTTGCCAAAGCCCATGGCGATGGCGCCAGAGGAGACGAGGATGATCTCGTGTCCCATATTTTTAAGGTCGCTTAAAACCTTGCACAGCTTTTCCATACGCTGGATGTTCAGCCGCCCCGTGGGGTGTGCCAGCGTGGATGTGCCGACCTTGACGACAATTCTCATATCGTGATCCCTCCGATCAAAGCGGGCGCGCGATGCGCGCGGACGCTGGAATTTGCCCATTATTATACCGCGCCGATTTGCATTTTGCACTCTTTTTTTGCAAATTTTGCGCCGTAATGACACAGTAAAGTGAAAAAGCACAGGCGCGCGAAAGCGCACCTGTGCTTTTTTGTGAGATTCTGCTTAAAACGGCTTTTTCGCGACCTCTAAGATCACGTCGAGCATGCCTTGGATCTGCGGGGTGATGACCTTGTTGCGGTGATAAAGCACCTGCCGCCACTGGCTCATCTGACAGTCGGCCACAGGGATGATGGCAAGGTTGCCCTTGTGAATGCTCATCTTCGCCGTGTAGCGCGGCAGCACGGAGAGATACTCTGGATTCTCGCGGATGAGCTTGAGCGCGAGCGTGTCGCTCTCGAGCTCCAAAAACGGCTCGACACTTAGATCCTGACGGGCAAGCTCGCGGTCGAACTGGTCGCGGTAGGGGTTGCCGTGGTTCATCAGGATGAACGGGTGCGACACAAGGTCGGCAAGGTGCACATCATCGCGGGCAGAGAGCGGGTTTTCCGTGTTCGTCACGATGACGACGTCCTCCTGCGCTTCAAAGACTTTGACAAACTGCGTGTCGAAGATCTGCTCATCGAGCGTGTAGATGATGTCGAGCTCATTCTTGACGAGCATTTCGGTGATGGAGGCGATATTGCCCGCGTGCAGGCTGATCTGCACGTGCGGAAAACGCTCGTGGTAGAGCGGCACGATGTTAGAGAACGAGGCGGTGAGCAGCGAATTGAGCGTGCCGACGCGCACGGTGCCGCTCAGCTCGGAATCCGACGAGGCAAAGGCGCTGGCACGCGCGATGGCGCTCACCACGTCGCGCGCGTAGGAGACAAAGTCCTTGCCGTACTGCGTGATGGAGACCGTTTTGCCGATGCGGTCAAAGAGCTGCACGCCCAGCTCGCGCTCGAGCTGCTGGATCTGCACCGTGACGGCGGACTGGGAATAATCCAGAGCTTCCGCCGCACGGGAGAAGCTCTTGAGCTCCGTGACTTTTAAGAATGTGACCAGGTTGCGGACTTCCATGGCTGTCCTCCGATTCAAATTTGTAATACATTTTCAAAAATATATTAGTGGAAATATCTTAATTTGTCAATAGACGCATTATAAAAAATAATGAGTCGGGCGAAAAAGTCGGCCGTGGACACACGGCCGGCTTTTTATGAAGGGGATCAGTCCTTGTACTCGTGGTGCAGCAGCTCGTGCGCGCGCTCATTGAGACCCGCGGCATACATCGCGTCGAGGACGGGGTTGCGCTCGCTGCGCTTGAACATCGCGCTGCGGTCGATCTCGTACAGGCCGTGGGCGCGCTTGAGCTTGGTGCTCATCAGCGCGTAGGGCTGGCCCGCGCCGCCGACGCAGCCGGTGCGGCAGGACATGACCTCGACCAGGTCGACCTCGACCTCGCCGTTTTCGATTTGATCGAGCAGCTTTGCCGCGTTGGCAAGGCCGTGGGCCAGGGCGACGCGCACGTCGCGCCCGTTAACGGGGATGGTCACAAAGCGGATGGCCTCCGTGCCGCGAAGACCGCTGTGCTCGAGCATGCGCAGGACGTTTTTGCTCTTGTCGGGCAGGCAGCAGCGGAGCACCGCCTCCGCCACGCCGCCGGAGGTGCCGAAGATCTCGGCCGCGCCGCTGCCCATGCCGAACGGCAGGTCGGGCGACTCCTTTTCGAGCATCTGGAAGCGGATGCCGGATTCCTTGATCATCTTGATGACCTCCTGCGTGGTCAGCACGAGGTCGACGTTCGGTACGCCGTCGCGGCGGAATTCCTCGCGTCCGGCCTCCATTTTCTTGGCTGTGCAGGGCATGATGGCGATATGGAAGGTCGTGCGGCCGTCGGCGGCGTCCTTTTCGCGGTACTTGTCCTTTAAGACCGTTGCGAACATTTGCATAGGCGAGAGTGCGGAGGACAGGTTCTTGATGAACTGCGGGCGCTCCTGCTCCACATAGCGCACCCAGGACGGGCAGCAGGATGTCATCAGCGGGAGATTTTCGCCCGTTTCCAGACGGCGGAGGAATTCCTTCGATTCCTCGCGCACCGTGAGGTCCGCGCCGAAGATCGTATCGTAAATTTCGTCCGCACCCATGATCTTGAGTGCCGTGACGAGCTTGTCGAGCACATTTTCGCCCGCGGGCAGACCATAGGCCTCACCGATGGCGACGCGCACGGCGGGCGCGATCTGGATGACGACACGCTTTTGCGGGTCGTGCAGGGCACGCCACGCCGCGCCGATGTCGTTTTTGACGGTGATGGCGCCGGTCGTGCACACGGCGGCGCACTGGCCGCAGCTGACGCAGTGCGTGGTCGAGATGGGCTGGTCGTCGCCTGCCTCAATGTGCAGCCCTGGGCCGCGGCCTGCAAAGTGCAGGATGCTCATGCCCTGAACCTCTTTGCACACGCGCACGCAGTCGCCGCAGAGGATGCATTTGTTGAGGTCGAATGTGACCGCAGGGCTTGAAAAGTCCATCGGTACATGCTCGCGCGTATCCTTGAAGTGAACGTGATGGATGCCGAAGCGCACGGCCATCTCCTGCAGACGGCAGGAGCGGTTTTTTTCGCAGGCGGTGCAGTCGCGGCAGTGCGAGGCAAGCATCAGCTCCAGTATCATGCGGCGGTATTTGAGAAGGCGCGATGTGTTGGTGCGGATGCGCATGCCGTTTTTCGGCTTGGTCGTGCAGGCGGCGTCGATCTTGCCGGTGTCCAGATCCTCGACCATACACATGCGGCACGCGCCGTAAACGGAAAGGTCGGAGTGGAAGCAGAAGTTCGGCATTTCCACGCCCGCCTTGCGGCAGACATCCATGATCGTGGGCTCGTCGTCGAACTCCACGCGGATGTTGTCGACATACATGATACCCTTAGCCATCGATCTCCACCTCCTGGATCGCATCAAAGGGGCAGGCCTCGATGCAGGTATAGCATTTGACGCATTTTTCCGGATCGATCACGAACGGCGACTTGATGACGCCCGTGATGGCCTCGGCGTGGCAGGAACGCGAGCACTTGCTGCATCCGCGGCAGATGCCCGGGTCGATCTCGAGGCGGATGCGGTTATAGGGAAGTCCACCCGGCACGATCGGCTCGCGGTCAAGCTCGCAGAGCGCGCAGTCCCCGCGCAGGTGATCCTTGAATTCCTCGGGAAAGTATTTGATGGCCGTCTCCAGCGTGTGGTAGGAATTGCGGCCCAGATTGCAGAACGCCGTGACTGAGATCATCTCGCCAAGGTCGGTGAGCATATGAAAGTCCGACTCGCTGAGGCGGTAGTCCCGCATGGCCCAGAGCAGCTCGTTCATGCGCTTTGTGCCCTCGCGGCAGGGAACGCACTTGCCGCAGAACTCTGTCTGCGTGTACTGCATAAAGCGACACGCGACATCGACCATGCAGCGGTCCTCGTCGAGCACCGTGATGACGCTGTCGCCGCGGCGCACGCCGTAGGGCTTGAGCTTTTGAAAGTGCAGGGGCAGATCGAGATGCTCCTCGACGAGAAGGCCGCCGCTCGGGCCGCCGATCTGCACCGCCTTAAACTTTTTCCCATTCGGAATGCCGCCGCCGATCCCGTAGATCGCCTCTCGGATGGTGGTCGCCTCCTCGGGAATGTCTACATAGCCGGGGTTGGCGATGTCACCCTTGAGTAAAAAAATTCTTGCCATTTCTCTCTCCGTGTTTCGTTTTTTAAATTTCAAAAAATCTAATAAAATATATAGCACGAAAAACTCTAACACTGCGCCTTAAAATTGTAAAGGGATGCACTGATAAATTATTTGAATAGGAGAGCGGGCTATAAGCAAAAGACGGAGGAGACCGCCTATAATAAGGCGGTCTCCTCCGTTTCTTCTTCGTCCAAAAGCTGCATGATCGACACTTCGAACGCCGTGCGTTCCTCACTGCCGCTTTCGAGCAGCTTGGTGTAGGTCCGGCTCTGCACGCGGCCCTCAAGCGCCAATCGCTCGCCGACGTCCATGCCCGCGATCTGCACGGCGGTCTGTCCCCAGGCGATGCAGGGTAAGTAGTCCGCGCGCCCGTAGTGGCGGTTGACTGCCAGAATGACATCGCAAATGCTGCGGCCGAGCGGCGTGTGCCGCAGCACGGGCTTTTTGCACAGCGCGCCCGAGAGCAGGATGCGGTTAAAGTACGAGCCGTCGCCCGGCTCGATGCTCTGGGCGAACACGGTGATGACGAGCCGGCTGCCCTGCCCGCTCTTGTTGTTAAACGAGCGCAGCTGCCCGACGATGCGAAGGCTCTGTCCCTCATCCACAGGGCAGACGCGCAGCAGTGCCTCGCTCGCCACGATGACGGGCACGTCGTTCTGGCCCGACAGGCGCTCGACCCGCAGGGGAAATTTGTCGAACCGGCGGGTATGGTTCTCGTGCGAAAAGACGGGCTCGCCTGCGGCGACGCCCCACAGCTCCACATAGTTCTGGTTGCGCTCCATATCGTACACCTCAGCACAGTTTTGTTGGTGTATCCTATGAAAAAGAACGTGGAGATATGCCGTGCCGAGCACGAGGACAAGAAGAAAGAGCCGTCTTTCGACGGCTCTTTCTTCTTGTCATTCGCGTGAGCGATAAATTACATCTTGGAAATGATCTCGACCAGCTCTTCGCCGATGCGGCCCTGAGCCTCGACGGTCGCGGAGCCGATGTGCGGCGTGCAGGAGACCATCGGGTGGGAGTAGAGCGCAACGTTGGTCGCGGGCTCGTCGGCATAGACGTCCAGACCGGCGGCGCGGACCTTGCCGCTGTTGAGCGCGTCAAGAAGCGCAGCCTCGTCGACGTTGGTGCCGCGGGAGGTGTTGATGATGACGACGCCGTCCTTCATCTTGGCGATGCGCTCAGCGTTGATGAGAGCGCCGCCGTCGACAGCGGGAGCGTGGACGGAGATGAAGTCGGACTTGGCGAGCAGCTCGTCCATCTCAACATAGGGGATGCCGAGCTCTTCCTCGATGCCGGGGATGTGGAAGATATCGAACGCGATGACGTTCATGCCGATGGCCTTGGCCATCCTGCCGAGCTTCTGGCCGATGCGGCCGAAGCCGACGATACCGAGCGTCTTGCCGGTCAGCTCGATGCCCTTGCCGTAGGCCTTCTTCTCCCACTTGCCCTCGCGCATGGAGTGGCCGGCGATGGAGATGTAACGGGCGCAGGAGAACATGTGAGCCATAGCGAGCTCAGCAACGGACTCGGAGGGGGACTTCGGGGTGTTCTTCACCTCGATGCCGTTGTCCTTGGCGTACTGCACGTCGATGTTGTCGAGGCCGACACCGGCGCGGATGACGCACTTGAAGCGGCTGCCCTTGGCCTCGTCGATCTGCTTGGCGCGCAGCTTGGTCTTGGAGCGAATGATGGCGACATCAAAGTCGCGCAGGGCCTTACCCAGTTCGTCGGGCTCGTAGAACTGCTCAACGAGCTCGTGACCCATCGCGCGAACCTTCTCGATCGCGCCCTTATCCATACCGTCGGTAACAAGAATACGCATAACGAAATTCTCCTTAAATAATATTAAATCATTTTTGTGACGACATGTGCGTCACAAAAATACATTGGCCTAGCCGCCTTTGGCGGCGGCACCAGTGAACGTTTCACTGGTGAGGGGGTATCTAAAAGGGGGATAGTATCCCCCTTTTAAGAAATTTTCCTTTACTTGGTGTGCTCGGCCTCAAACTTCTTCAGGAATTCGACGAGAGCCTGAGCGCCCTCGATGGGCATGGCGTTGTAAACGCTGGCGCGCAGACCGCCGACGCTCTTGTGGCCCTTGAGGTTATCGTAACCGGCAGCCTTGGTAGCAGCGACGACTTCGGCGTCGAGCTCGGCAGAATCGGTGACGAACGGGATGTTCATGAGGGAACGGAACTCGGGCTCAACCGTGCCGTGGAACATCTTGGAGGAATCCAGGAAGTCATAGATGACCTTGGCCTTCTCGATGTTGCGCTGATGCATGACCTCGAGACCGCCGATGCTCTTGAGGTACTTGAACACCTTGCCGCAGCAGTAAATCGCCCAGCAGTTCGGGGTGTTGTACATGGAGTCGTTCTTGGCGTGGGTGTCATAGCGCATGTAGATGGGCATCTTGGGATCGAGATCCTCGCGGATGAGGTCCTCGCGGATGATGGCGATGACCATACCGGCAGGGCCGACGTTCTTCTGCACGCCCGCATAGATCATGCCGTAATCGCTGACGTTGCAGGGCTGGGAGAGGAACATGGAGCTCTGGTCGGAGACAAGGACGTGACCCTTGGTGTTGGGGAGCTGCTGCCAGGTCACACCGTGGATGGTCTCGTTCTCGCAGATGTAGACATAGTCGGCATCCTCGGGAATGTCGAGATCAGAGCAGTCGGGAATGTAGCTGTAGTTCTTGTCCTTGGAGGAAGCGGCGACGATGACCTCGCCGTACTTCTTGGCCTCGGCAATGGCCTTCTTGGACCATGCGCCGGTCTCGACGTAGACGGCCTTGCCGTTCTTCATCAGATTCCAAGGCACAGCCGCGAACTGCAGCGTAGCGCCGCCCTGAATGAACAGGACCTTGTAGTTGTCGGGAATGCCCATCAGGTCGCGCAGGTCAGCCTCGGCCTCGTCGACGATCTGCTGGAAAACCTTGGAGCGGTGGCTCATTTCCATGACGCACATGCCGCTGCCGCGGTAGTTCATCATCTCGTCACGGATTTCCTCCAGCACGGGCTCCGGCATCATAGCGGGACCGGCAGAGAAGTTGTAGGTGCGATTGTACTTCATTGTTGGTGTCCTCCTGATTGTCTTTTTTGAGCAATAGCAACAGAAATTGCATGATATGACAGCTACAGTATAGTCTATCGTGCGGGGATAATCAATAGAAAAAAGCAAACTTATCATTTATTTAAAAACAACTGTGCCGCGCTTTGAAAAACAAAAAGTAAATGAAGAAATTATTGACAAACGATAATTCTTCTGCTACGCTGACGATAGAAATTATCGCAAAACAATAATTCTGGAGGTGCGATATGAAACGTGACCGGATCAAGACCTTACTTTTGGCGGAGGCGCTCATCTGCGCGCTGCTTGCGCTCGCCCTGTGGCTTTTCGAGGGCGACGCCTTTTCCGTCGCCGGATTCCCCGGCAGCGCAGTGGGGCAGGGACTGAGTGCGCTGGCCGCCTCGGGACGCTTCGGCTTCGCGCTGGCGTTCACGCTGTATGCCGCGGTGATCCTGCTGCCGCTCTATGCGCTCGTGCACATCGGGGCGCGGCGGGAACTGAAGCCCGAGGACGCGCTGCTCGTGCTCATCGCGTTTGCCGCGGCCTGCGCGCTCTTTCCACACGGCTGGACCGCCTATTGGAGCACATCGGCGGAGGCGCTGTTCCCGCGCCTTGCCTGGCAGTGGCTCATTTTCGCGCTGCTCGCGGGCTGGGTCGTGCTGCGGCTGCTGCGCCGGTTTTCCGGCGGCGATACGCAGGAGCTTTTGCGCCTCTTCCGCGCGCTGCTTATCCTCGCGGCGGCGTACTTCGTCTTCGAGGTCTGCTTTGCCGAATTTGCGGGCCTGTTTTCTGCCGTCGACGCGCTCAAGGCGGGCAACACCGCCTTTGCGGACGACGCGATCCTGCCTGCGGCAACGGACATAACGGGTTCAAAGAGCCTTGTGTTCAGCTATGTTGTCCTCGCCCTGCGCTTTGCCGCGGAAAGCCTTCCTACGCTGCTCGCTGCGGCGACGGCGTACTTCGCCATCGGCCTTCTCGACACGATGGAAGACGGCGCATTTACGCAGGAGAGCGCCGCCTACGCGCCAAAGCTCGCCGAATGGTGTGTCAAGGTGCTCAAGCTCAGCGTGCTGTTCGCGCTCGCGGTCAACATTTTACAGGCGGTTTGCGCGCCACTGATCCTCAGCACGAGCATTTCGATTCCTCTTCCTGTTCTGGAGCTGTGCTTTGTGCTTGCCGCGCTCCTCGGTGCGCGGCTCATCGCCTCGAACGTCGCCCTTGCGGCGGACAATGACCTTTTTATCTGAGGGTGCGGCCATGGCGATCACGGTACATTTGGACGAAGTGCTGAAAGTGCGCGGCATGACAAGCAAGGAACTTTGTGCCATCGTCGGCATCACGGAGGCAAATCTTTCCATTCTGCGCAGCGGCAAGGCCAAGGGCGTGCGCTTTGCGACGCTCAACCGCATCTGCTGCGCGCTCGAGTGCAATGTGGGCGATATTCTGCAATGCGACGGAGAATTGGAGGCAGAGCATGAAGAGTAAAACGAAAACGATACTGATTTTTGCTGCGATCCTCGCGGCGGTCTTTCTCATCGCCTTTCTCGACGGCGGCGCGGTGCAGTCTGCTGCCGAAGAGGAGGAAGAGGGGATGCTGATCGGCGCTTTCGTCTCGGAAGAGGATCTCGACATCGGCGGTGATCTTGCGGTCTCGGCCGCGGGCAAATTCGTCTGGAAGGCCGGACGGCTCTATATGGATACGGACGAAGACTGGTGGGCGCTCAAAGACCGCGGCAGCGGCATTTACTGCACGATGGAGCCGGACGCGCGCTACGGCGAAGAGGACGCCAAGTCGCCGAATATCACGATCTTCGGCGCACTCGGTGCGCCGCTGGGGAAGGCCGGTATCGACAACGACAACGGCATCCGCACGACGGATATCGACCTCTCGGGCGAGGTCTACGCCTGCGGCGACAGACAAGTGATTTTCAATCTTTATCCCATCTACCAGACGTCGGATGGACGCATTTATTTGACGCGCGGCAACAGCATGGGCATGTCCGGCTCGGACGGCGGCAGCATGACCCACACGCTCACGAGCGATAAGACCGAGACGATCGGCGGCAAGTCCGAGCGCGTGAAGGTCAAAGTTGCCATCACCGCCGTCTCCCGCCCGACGCCGACGAAGTTCACCGTTGCGCACATGGACGAAAACGACGATCTCTTGAAGCTCGAGGAGTTCGCGCCCGACGCGCTGCCCGAGTCTATCACTGCCGCGCCCGGCGCGGCGTATCTCATCGGCACGAGCTATGGCACGGACTGGAACGGAGAGACGATAGAATACAACATTTGCAGCCGCAGCAATGACAGTGCGCCGTATTCTTACTCAAATCTGGATACCTTCCGCTATCAGGACGGGAAGCTCTGCTCAATCAGCATCAAGGTCAACTGGGGGGAGGGAACAGCATGAAACGACTGATCGCCTTTGCATTGGCACTCGCGGTGGTGTTCGGTGTGAGCTTCGCGCTCTATAAGCCTGAACGTATCGAAGCCGCGGCGCAGGAGACCATGGACGACGAATGGGTCGGATACTTCTTCGCCCTCGAACCCTTCGACGGCAGGCGCTATGCGACAGAGACCGGCGATGATTACGACTTCGGCGTGCCCGGTGTACCGATGTTCGTGACCATCACGGATATCCTGCCCGGCGAGCCGGGCTATGTCGAAAACGATGATTTTAACCATGTTATCGGCGCGGCCGTGGGCGATGAGGCCGTGGGCAGTGGAATGAACGTCAAGGTCGACGACAACGGCAGCAGCTACGAGACGGGCGGCGAGATCTTCTATGCAAGCGGTGAATGGAAGCCGGTCAAACAGTGTTCCGTTTACCGCACAAGTGACGGAAAATACTACGCCGAATGGGATCACACCGGCATGGGGGCCCACGTCGGCGTGAGCAGGGAAGAAAGCGTCGAATGGAAAGTAAACGGCAGAACAGAGCGGCGCTCCATCAAGGTGAGCGTCACATTTGAGGAGCGCACGGCGGCGGAGAGACTCGTGTTTGTCTGGCTGAGGGGGGACAAGAGCATTCTTTCGCGCGAGGAATACGGCGCGGACGCGCTCCCCGAGACCCTGACCGCGCCGGACGGTGCGGAGATCCTTGTCGTGACGCAGACGAGTGCGGACGGCACAAGCACCCGCTCGCTCTGCACGCAGGACGATCTGTTCGCCAGAGCCTATGTTCCCCCGACGCTTTCCGGACTTCTGCGTGTTGTCGACGTCTCGCTCGACTGGGGAGAGGACGAGACTTAACCAATTTTTAATAAAGAATTCGCTAAGAAAATGATTGCAATACGCGGGCAAAGCGGGTAAGATGGGGTTAACTCAAAGAAAAGAGGAACTTGCCATGCGTCCCGACGGAACCCGAGTGAAAGAGGCGTCCACCATCGTTTCGGCATTGCCCTATGTCATGCCGCGGCGCTACGACGCGCAGAATTTCATCACCGAATACGCTGATATGGAGGTCCTGCGCCGCTACATTCAGGAAAAGCGCCGCGAAGGCGTCCGCATCCCGTATATGACGCTCATTCTGGCGGCATACTTCAAGGCGTATCAGGAAAATCCGAAGATCAACCGCTTCATCATGAACAGCAAGATCTATCAGCGCAACCACTTCTGCGTCAGCTTCGTCATCCTGAAGACGCGCGCCGACGGCCGCGCGGATGAGACGTCGATCAAGGTGTTCTTTGAGGACGGGGACGATATCTTCTCCATCAACCGCAAGATCGAGGAGGCGGTCGCGCAGAATCAGGTGGCCGCGCACAACAACAATACGGATAAATTCGCGAATTTTCTGTTCGCCATCCCCATCCTGCCAGGGTTTTTGTTCGGCCTTGTCAAGCTGATGGACCGCTGCGGCCTGCTGCCGCGGAAGATCATTGATCTGAGCCCGTTCCACACGAGTCTTTTTATCACGAACCTTGCCTCCATCAACACGAATTCCATCTTCCACCACTGCTACGAGTTCGGCACGACGGGTGTGTTCGTCAGCATGGGCAAGCCTATTGCCAATTACAGGAGCGGGGAGTATAATAAAAAAATGATCCCGCTCTCCGTCGTGATGGATGAGCGCATCTGCACGGGACACGAGTACGCGCTGTTCTGGGCGAGCGTGCGCCGCTATCTCAAGCACCCCGAGCTGCTGGAGGGGAAGCCGACGGAGGAAAACGCCTATCCCGCGGAGGAATGCGTTTGATCAGCAGCCACAAGCCGCAAAGCGCGGGAGCTGCGCTTTGCGGCGTTTTCTACTTTTATATGTAGAAGAAAGGACAGGGAAGCTTCCTTGATCGAACCAAAGTCTCAGGTAAAGAAATGCAGCGCCCACGCAGAAATTTTGCAGCAAAACGATGAACGCACCGTCTACCGCCTCAGAGAGACGGACGGCGAGGTGCGCATCACGGCCTATCCCGTTTTCCCCGGCATCGAGCTTGCCTATCACGATGTGCATGCGCCGTCCTACCGTCTGGCAGAGCCGGGCGCGGCGGGACTCATCGAGATCCAGCACTGCCGCGAGGGACGCGCGGAATACTGCTGCGGCGGCGAGCATTACTTTTTAGCCCCCGGCGACCTCTCCGTCGTGCGCCGCGCCGCCATCGAGGGGGAGGTGGAGTTCCCCACGGGGCACTACCACGGCATCACCGTCACGCTCGACCCCGCCCTCGCACCTGACTGTTTGTCCTGCATTTTGCAGGATGTCGACGTCCGCCCCAGCGTGCTGGCGGAGAAGTTCTTCGCCGACTCGGAGTGCTTTGTCTCGCGTTCGTCGGCGCGCGTGGAGCACATCTTCTCTGAGCTCTACGCCGTGCCCGCCGGCATCCGCCGCGGCTACTTTAAGGTTAAGGTGCTCGAACTGCTGCTCTTTTTGAGTGCGCTCGACGTGGCGCATGAAAAGCACGGCTATACCGCCGCGCAGGTGCGCCTTGCGCGCACGGCGCGCGACACGCTGCTTGCAAGCACGGAGGACGACGTCACGATCTCCGCGCTTGCACAGGAGCTTGGCGCGTCGCCCTCGCAGCTCGCCGCGAGCTTTCGCGGCGTGTACGGCATGACGCCCGCAGCATTTTTGCGCGCGCAGAAGATGCACAGTGCCGCGCAGCTCCTGCGCACGAGCGACCGCACGGTGCTCGATATCGCGGGGCAGTTCGGCTATGACAACGCCAGCAAGTTTGCCAAGGCCTTCCGCAGTGTGATCGGTGTGTCGCCGAGCGCGTACCGCGCGGGCGCGGACAGCGACAGCTGTGCGCCGACGGCGGAAAAGGCAGAATAAAATATTTTGGAGCCTCATCCGATCAATTTGGAGCGGATAAGGCTCTTCTTTTCGGGTATCCTAAGACACGTCAAGAGCGAGGACGCCGCTCCCTGAGAGTTAGAGAAATCTAACTTCTGGGGGAGCCACCACCGAAACCAAAGGGGAGGGAAACGGGCATGTCTGAAGAGATCCTGGTGCGGCAGGGTGCGCCGACGTTGGCAGGTATCAAAACGGGCAGCCTCTTCCCTTGTCCTTGCGAAGATAAGGAAGCGCTCTTTGCGGACATCCGCCGCCTGAACCGTCTGCTTGTGCCAAAGGGCCTGTGTCTGCTGCCGATCCGTTTTCTGAAGGGACAGGTCCTTTTGTACCTGTACCGCCCCTCTGAGCTGCGGAGAGATTTGGAGAACGAACAGGCGGCCGAGATCCTGCACCACGCGGGCTACAATAGCGGCCACTGCGGACGCTGCATCGCAAACCTCGTTCGCCGATTCCGCGAGGGCGGCGAATTCCCCCATGAGGTCGGGCTTTTCCTCTCGTATCCGCCGGAGGACGTCAAGGGCTTCATCGACCACCGCGCCTGCAACTTCAAATGCGCGGGGCTGTGGAAGGTCTACGGCGACGAGAAGAAGGCGCGCGAGCTGTTCGCCCGCTTCAAAAAATGCACGGAGATCTACTGCGCACTCTGGGAGGCCGGCTCGGGCATCGAGCAGCTTGCCGTGGCAGTGTGATAGATACTGATTTATGAAAGGAACATACTAATATGAAAAAGACTGCTGTTGTTTATTGGAGCGGCACGGGCAACACCGAGGCCATGGCCAAGGCCGTCGCTGAGGGCATGGAGAGCGCGGGCGCGCAGGTCACGATGTTGACCCCTGACCAGGTCAAGGCCAGCGAGCTGAGCGCTTATGACGCGATCGCCTTCGGCTGCCCCGCCATGGGCAGCGAAGTGCTCGAGGAGATGGAGTTCCAGCCCATGTTTGACGAGGTCAAGCGCAGCCTTGGCGGCAAGAGCGCCGCGCTGTTCGGCTCCTACGGCTGGGGCGACGGCGAGTGGATGCGCGGCTGGGAAAAGGACTGCGATGATTCCGGCATCCGCCTTGTGTGCGAGAGTGTGACCTGCTGCGAAGCGCCTGATGACGCCGCGCTGGACGCCTGCCGCGCGCTGGGCAAGGAGCTGGCGAAGTGAGGATTCCTCTGTGGACGAAAAGCGCGCGATGAGGAAGCTCAGGCGGAAAGCACCTGTGCTCGTTGCGCTTGCGGTCATCCTGCTGAGTCTTGCCATCGGCGGATGCCTGCCTTTTTGAAAACACGATGCGATGGAAGGCCGCGTACGGGGAGTGCGCGGCCTTCCGATTTTTATTTGCGCTGCCGAAACGGCAGATTTTTACTGATAAGTATTAGCATAACTTATAGATATGTAGATTATTATCAAAAAACTGATAAATAGGGCGAAGGCTTTCTCTCTTTTGCCGCATGGACGAAAAGAGCCCTCTGTGATACCATATTGCTTGTCAAGTTGAGCTCTTTGTAACTGACGGAAACGTGGGTCACCACAGGGGAGCAGAGAGCGTTTCTTGCTGAAATTCAGCAGCCGACCGTCTGGGCACTTCAACTGCACATCGAGGCAGTGGAGCGCCCATTTTTGCTTTTAAGGAGGCAGAACTATGCGAAAGGTAGCCGTTATTATGGGCAGCACCAGCGACCTGCCCGTCGCCGAGAAGGCGATCCAGACGCTCAAGGAATATGGGATCGAGACCGAGGTCCGCGTGTTATCCGCCCACCGGTGCCCGAACGAGGCAAGAGAATTTGCGGCGTCGGCACGGGAGAGCGGATTTTCTTGTATCATCGCGCTCGCGGGCATGGCCGCGCACTTGGCCGGCGCGATGGCCGCGAATACGACGCTTCCCGTCATCGGCGTGCCGTGCAGCGGCGCGAAGCTCGACGGCATGGACGCGCTGCTCTCGACCGTCCAGATGCCGAGCGGCATCCCCGTTGCCACCGTCGCTATCGACGGGGCGAAAAACGCCGCCATCCTCGCCGTCCAGATCATGGCCGTGGCGGATGCCGGGCTTGCCGAAAAGCTTCAGGCCGCCCGCGACGAAGGCACCGCCGCCGTTCTGAAGGCGGACAAAGAAGTGCGCGAGCGCTACAAACACTGAGAAACACGTTGACCATCACAAATCGAACTAATGAATTTATTATAATAAAAGGAGAACAGACAATGAAACTCATTTACACCGGAAAGACCAAGAACGTGTATGCACTGGACAACGGCAACTACCTTCTCAAGTTTAAGGACGACTGCACCGGCAAGGACGGTGTGTTCGATCCGGGCGAGAACAGCGTGGGCCTGACCATCGAGGGTGTGGGCAACGTCAACCTGCGCATGACCAAGCACTTCTTTGAAAAGATCAACGCCGCCGGCATCCGCACCCACTTTGTTTCCGCGGACCTGAAGGAGACCACGATGGAGGTCCTGCCCGCGAAGGTCTTCGGCCACGGCCTCGAGGTCATCTGCCGTCTCAAGGCGGTGGGCAGCTTCCGCCGCCGCTACGGCGAGTACATCGAAGAGGGCGCGGATCTTCCCTCCTATGTCGAAATGACCTTCAAGAACGACGCGCTGGGCGATCCCCTCGTGACGAAGGACGCGCTCGCGGCGCTGAACGTCATGACCGAGCAGCAGTATGACGAGATCAAGGCCATGACGCAGAAGATCACCAAGATCGTTGCCGATGACCTGAGCGAGAAGGGCCTCGTCCTCTATGACATCAAGTTTGAGTACGGCTACGCGCCCGACGGCAGCGTGATGCTCATCGACGAGATCTCCTCGGGCAATATGCGCGTTTATCGCGACGGCAAGTACATCGACCCCATGACGCTCTCTGAGCTGTTCTTTGCGTAATGGGCGGCTTTTTTGGCGCGGTATCTGACCGCAATGTCGCCCTGGACGTCTTTTTCGGCACGGACTACCATTCCCACCTCGGCACACGCCGGGGTGGTATGGTTCTCTTTGACAAGGAAGAGGGCTTCCAGCGGCAGATCCATAATATTGAGAACACGCCCTTTCGGACGAAGTTCGAGCGCGATCTTGCGGATTTCCGTGGTCACGCGGGCCTTGGCTGCATCAGCGACAGCGACCCCCAGCCGCTGCTCGTGCGCTCGCATCTGGGCCTCTACGCCATTGTAACGGTCGGCATCATCAACAATGCCGACGAGCTGGTGCAGGACTATCTTTCCGAAAAGGGCCAGCAGTTCCTCACGCTGAGCAGCGGCCGCGTGAATGTCACCGAGCTGACCGCGGCGCTCATCAACCAGAAGGACGACCTTGCCTCCGGCATCCTCCATGCCCAGGAGGTTATCGACGGCTCCATGACGATCCTCATCCTCACGGAAGAGGGCGAGATCATCGCCGCGAGAGACAGCATGGGCCGCCTTCCCGTGCTCATCGGTCAGCGCGAGGACGGCTACTGCGTGTCGTTTGAGTCCTTCGCCTACCATAAGCTCGACTATCAGGATGCCTACGAGCTTGGCCCTCGGGAGATCGTCCGCCTGAACGCGAGAGGGTTTGAAACGCTCTCACCTGCGGGCAAGCAGATGAAGATCTGCGCCTTCCTGTGGACCTATTACGGCTATCCGAACTCCAACTACGAAGGCGTGAACGTCGAGCTGATGCGCTATCGCAACGGCGCGATCATGGCGCGCGACGAGGAAGCGCGCGGCGGCGTGCCCGATGTTGACTTCGTCGCCGGTGTGCCGGATTCCGGCGTGCCGCACGCCATGGGCTATGCAAACCAAAGCGGCAAGCCCCTTGCGCGCCCCTTCGTCAAGTATACCCCGACCTGGCCGCGCTCGTTCATGCCCGAGGATCAGCAGGTGCGCAGCAAAGTGGCGCGCATGAAGCAGATCCCCGTGCCGGAGCTGATCGAGGGCAAGAAACTCCTCTTTGTGGACGACTCCATCGTGCGCGGCACGCAGCTTCGTGAAACGGTCGAATTCCTGTACAGCGCCGGCGCGTCGGAGGTGCATATGCGCTCGGCCTGTCCGCCCATCATGTATCCCTGCCGTTACCTGAACTTCTCGCGCGGCAACAGCCCCATGGATCTGCTGGCGCGCCGCATGGTGCAGCAGCTGGAGGGCAACGAGGGGCAAAAGCATCTGGAAGAATACGCCGACAGCAGCTGCGAACGCGGAAAGTGTCTGCTGCACGCCATCTGCGAGCAGTTCGGCTTTGATTCGCTGTCCTACCAGTCCCTTGAGGGAATGTTGGAGGCGATCGGTATTGACAGGGAACAGGTCTGCACCTATTGCTGGACCGGAAAGGAATAACAATATGGGCATTTCTCATTCGGAAGCATACGCGGCCGCCGGCGTGAATATCGAGGCCGGCTACGAGGGCGTCAAGCTGATGAAAAAGCACGTCCAGCGCACCATGATCCCGGGCGTTGTGTCCGATATTGGCGGCTTTGGCGGCCTGTTTGCGCCTGATCTTACCGGTATGAGCGAGCCCGTGCTCGTCTCGGGCACGGACGGCGTGGGCACGAAGCAGCGCATCGCGCAGCTGATGAACAAGCACGACTCCGTCGGCATCGACTGCGTTGCCATGTGCGTCAACGACATCATCTGCTGCGGCGCAAAGCCCATCTTCTTCCTCGACTACATCGCCATCGGCAAGAACGAGCCGGAGAAGGTCGCGACGCTCGTTTCCGGCGTGGCCGAGGGCTGCGTGCAGTCCGGCTGCGCGCTCATCGGCGGCGAGACCGCCGAACACCCCGGCACCATGTCTGCCGACGACTACGACCTTGCGGGCTTCGCCGTCGGCATTGTCGACCGCGCGAAGATCATCGACCACGACCGCATGCGTCCGGGCGACGTTGTGATCGCGCTCACCTCAAGCGGTATCCACTCCAACGGCTATTCCCTCGTGCGCAAGGTCTTCAACGTTGAGCACGCGGACCTCGGCGCATATGTCGACGAGCTCGGCTGCACGCTGGGCGAAGAGCTGCTGCGCCCGACGAAGATCTACGTCAAGCCCGTTCTCGCCGCGATGGACGTGGCCGACGTCCACGGCGTCAGCCACATCACAGGCGGCGGCTTCTACGAAAATATCCCCCGCTGCATCCCCGACGGCCTGTGCGCGAAGATCGACAAGTCCTCTCTCCGCACGCCGCCGATCTTCTCAATGCTCCAGCGCATGGGCAGCATCCCCGAGCACGACATGTTCAACACCTACAACATGGGCGTCGGTATGACGATGATCGTCGCCAAAGATGACGCCGACAAGGCGCTTGCCGCCCTCAGGGAAAACGGCCAGGACGCCTACGTGATCGGCGAGGTCGTGAGCGGGGAAGAGAAGGTCGCACTATGCTGAAAAGCGCGCGCATCGCGGTGTTCGTCTCGGGCGGCGGCACGAATTTACAAGCCTTGCTCGACGCGCAGAGAGACGGCAAAATTCCACACGGCGAGATCGCGCTCGTCATTTCCTCTCAGGCATGCGCCTACGCGCTCGAACGCGCGGAAAAGGCGAACGTCCCCGCGCACACCGTGCCGTCGAGCCTCATCCAGCACGACTTTGAGGCGGCGATCGAGCTTCTGCTCGAGCAGTACAAGATCGACGTTATCGTCCTCGCGGGCTTTTTGAGCATCCTGAGCGAGAACTTCACGAAAAAGTGGCCGCGCCGCATTCTGAATATCCATCCGTCGCTGATCCCGTCGTTCTGCGGCAGGGGCATGTACGGCTTAAAGGTGCACGAGGCTGCGCTCGCGCGCGGCGTGAAGGTCACGGGCGCGACGGTGCACTTTGTCAACGAAATTCCCGACGGCGGCGAGATCATCCTGCAAAAAGCGGTCGAGATCGAAGAGGGCGACACGCCCGAGACCTTACAGCGCCGCGTGATGGAGCAGGCCGAATGGAAGCTCCTGCCGCGCGCGACGGAGCTTGTCTGCCGCGCCATCACAGAAGAGGAGAACTGAAATGGTCGACTTTTTGCACTTTCTGAAAAATACGTCTTATCCCGGCCGCGGCATTTTAGTCGGCAAGGACCGCGTCTATTATTTCATCATGGGCCGCAGCGAGAACAGCCGCAACCGCGTCTTTGTCAAGACCGACGACGGCATCCGCACCGAGGCCTTTGACCCCGCCAAGCTCGCCGACCCGAGCCTCATCATCTATCACCCCGTCCGCACGATGGGCAGCGACCTCGTTGTGACGAACGGCGACCAGACCGACACGATCTGCGAGCACGGCGACTTCCACCGCGGCCTGATGACGCGCGAGTACGAGCCCGACGAGCCGAACTGGACGCCGCGCATTTCCGCCATCGTGCATGAGGACGGCTCGTTCGAGATGTCCATCCTCAAGCATAACAACGGCCGGTGCCTGCGCGAGTTCTTCTGCTACGAGGGCTGCGACGCGGACAAGGCCTACTTCATCAGCACCTATCAGGGCGACGGCACGCCGCTGCCGACATTTGCGGGCGAGCCGATGGAGGTGAACGTCCTCAGCCCCGAAGAGGTCTGGGACGCGCTCAACGAGGACAACAGGGTGTCCCTTTACGCAAACATGAACGGCGAAGTCAAGCTGTTCAACAAGAATTTAGGCGATTGAGGAGAACGATATGAACGAGCTCGAACTCAAATATGGCTGCAACCCCAACCAGAAGCCTGCGCGCGTCTTTATGAAAGACGGCGGCGACCTGCCGTTCACCGTGCTGAACGGCAAGCCAGGCTACATCAATCTGCTCGATGCCTTCAACTCCTTCCAGCTCGTGCGCGAGCTTAAGGAGGCCACGGGCCTGCCCGCTGCGGCGAGCTTCAAGCACGTCTCTCCCGCGGGAGCGGCGCTCGGCCTGCCGCTCGACGAGGTGGACAAGCAGATTTACTTTGTTGAGCCTGACGAGGCCCTTTCGCCCATCGCCTGCGCCTACATCCGCGCCCGCGGCGCGGACCGCCTCTGCTCCTATGGTGACTGGGCGGCGCTCTCCGACGAGTGCGACGCCGCGACGGCGGAATATCTGAAAGGCGAGGTCTCCGACGGCATCATCGCCCCCTCGTTCAGCGAGGAGGCGCTTGCCATCCTGAAGACGAAAAAGGGCGGCAAGTACAACATCGTGCAGATGGACCCCGCCTACATTCCCGCCCCGCAGGAGCAGAAGGACGTCTTCGGCGTCACGTTCGAGCAGGGCCGCAACAACTGCAAGATCGACGAGTCGCTTCTTGTGAATATCGTCACCGAAAATAAGAATCTTCCCGATGACGCGAAGCGCGACATGATCGTTTCGCTCATTACGCTCAAATACACGCAGTCGAACTCCGTCTGCTACGCCAAGGACGGCCAGACCATCGGTGTGGGCGCGGGCCAGCAGAGCCGCATCCACTGTACGCGCCTTGCCGGCAGCAAGGCGGACAACTGGTATCTCCGCCGCCACCCGAAGGTGCTTGCGCTGCCGTTTGTGGACGGTATCCGCCGCCCTGACCGCGACAACGCCATTGATGTTTATATTTCCGACGAGTGCGACGACGTTTTGGCCGACGGTGCATGGCAGCGCGTCTTCAAGGAGCGCCCCGAGCCGCTGACGGTGCAGGAGCGCAAGGACTGGGTCGCCCGCCAGAGCGGCGTGACCGTCGGCTCCGACGCGTTCTTCCCGTTCGGCGACAATGTTGAGCGCGCGAGAAAGAGCGGCGTCACCTACATCGCGGAACCCGGCGGCTCGATCCGCGACGACAATGTCATCGAGACCGCGAATAAATACGGCATCACCATGGCCTTTACCGGACAGAGATTGTTCCATCACTAAAAGGAGGAACGAAACGAATGAAACTCATGGTCATCGGCGGCGGAGGCCGCGAACACGCCATTATCAAGAAGTTAAAAGAAAATCCCGCAGTTGAGAAAATTTACTGCCTGCCCGGTAACGGCGGCATCGCCGCCGACGCGGTCTGCGTGCCGGAGATCGGCGCAAAGGACATCCCCGCGCAGGTCGAATTTGCGAAAGCGCACCGGATCGACTACGCCGTCGTCGCGCCGGACGATCCACTGGCCCTCGGCGCGGTGGACGCGCTGACCGAGGCGGGCGTCCCGTGCTTCGGCCCCGACAAAAAGGCCGCCGTCATCGAGGCGAGCAAGGCCTTTTCCAAGGATCTTATGAAAAAGTACGGCATCCCCACGGCGAAGTACGAGCTCTTCACCGAGGTGGAGGCCGCCTGCGCCTATATTGAGGCGCAGGGCGCGCCCATCGTCGTCAAGGCCGACGGTCTGGCGCTCGGCAAGGGCGTCGTCGTCGCGCAGACGGTCGAGGAGGCGAAAGCCGCCGTTCGCTCCATGATCGAGGACAAGGCCTTCGGTCAGAGCGGCGCGCGCGTCGTCATCGAGGAGTTCATGGAGGGGCCCGAGGTCTCCGTTCTGAGCTTTACCGACGGCGAAACCGTTGTTCCCATGGTGTCTTCCATGGACCACAAGTGCGCGCTGGACGGCGACAAGGGCCCGAACACCGGCGGCATGGGCACGATCGCCCCAAATCCCTGCTACACGGAAAAGATCGCGGACGAGTGCATGCAGACGATCTTCCTGCCCACGATCCGCGCGATGAAGGCCGAGGGCCGCCCCTTCAAGGGCTGCCTGTACTTCGGCCTGATGCTCACAAAGGACGGCCCGAAGGTCGTGGAGTACAACTGCCGCTTCGGCGATCCCGAAACGCAGGTCGTGCTGCCGCTTCTCAAGTCCGACCTGCTCACGGTCATGCAGGCCACGACGAACGGTACGCTCAAGGATGTGTCCGTCGAATTTTCGACCGATTCCGCCTGCTGCGTCGTCCTCGCCTCGAACGGGTATCCCAAGAAGTACGAGAGCGGCTTTCCCATCACGATGAGCGAAGAGGCCGCTGCGCACACCTACGTCGCGGGCGCGAAGAAAGACGGAGACAGGCTCCTGACCGCGGGCGGCCGCGTGCTCGGCGTTACCGCCGTCGCCCCCGCGCTCGAGGAGGCCGTGAAGGAGGCCTACCGTTTATCGTCCGAGGTCGATTTTGCCAACAAATACTGCCGCAGCGACATTGGCCGCCGAGCCCTCGCCGCGCAAAAGGAGAGAGAGTAAATGGTCTATCGCGTCTGTGTTGAAAAAAAGCCCGGCCTTGCGCCCGAGTGCGCGAGCCTTCTTTCCGACTGCCGCTCGTTTCTGGACCTCAAGAGTCTTGAAAATGTGCGCATTTGGAACCGCTACGACGTCGAGGGCATCGACGAGACTCTGTTTGCCTATGCCACAAATACCGTTTTCTCCGAGCCGCAGCTCGACCTGACGGGCGGGGAGATCGACGCGAGCGGCGCTGCCGCCGTGTTTGCCGTCGAGCCGCTGCCCGGCCAGTTCGACCAGCGCGCGGACAGCGCGGCGCAGTGCATCCAGCTCCTCAGCCAGGGCGAGCGCCCGCGCATCCGCACGGCGAAGGTCTACGCGCTCTACGGCACGCTCTCTGAAAAGGACGTCGAGGCCGTCAAGCACCATGTCATCAACCCTGTCGAGAGCCGCGAGGCCTCGCTTGCAAAGCCCGAGACGCTTGCCGAAAACCTGACGGAGCCCAAGCCTGTTGCGTCGGTTGGCGGCTTTACCGGGATGGATGAATCGGCGCTCTCGGCGCTTCTTTCGTCCATGGGCCTTGCGATGGACTTAGACGACCTCAAGACCTTGCAGGCCTATTTCCGCGACGAAGAGCACCGCGACCCCACCGTGACCGAGGTGCGCGTCGTCGACACCTACTGGTCCGATCACTGCCGCCACACGACGTTCTCTACGCATTTGGACGAGGTCAGCATCGAGGATCCCGCCGTCAAGGATGCGTATGACCGCTACCTCGCCGCGCGCGAGGAGGTCTACGGCATCGAGAAGGCCGCCAAGCGCCCCCAGACGCTCATGGACATCGCGACCATCGGCACCAAGACGCTCAAGAAACGAGGCCTTCTCCCCGAGCTCGACGAGAGCGAGGAGATCAACGCCTGCTCTATCCACGTTCCCGCCAAGGTGAACGGCGAGGAGCAGGACTGGCTGCTGATGTTCAAGAACGAAACGCACAACCACCCCACCGAGATCGAGCCCTTCGGCGGCGCGGCGACCTGCATCGGCGGCTGCATCCGCGACCCGCTCTCCGGCCGCGCTTACGTCCATCAGGCGATGCGCGTCACCGGCGGCGGCGACCCGCGAAAGACGCTCGCGGAGACGCTTCCCGGAAAGCTCCCCCAGCGCAAGCTGGCGCAGACCGCGGCGGCGGGATATTCGTCCTACGGCAACCAGATCGGCCTTGCCACGGGCCATGTCGCCGAGCTCTACCACGAGGGCTACATTGCTAAACGCCTTGAGTGCGGCGCGGTCGTCGCCGCGGCGCCCGCCAAGAACGTTGTGCGCGAGCGTCCCGCCCCGGGCGACGTCGTTATCTTGCTCGGCGGCCGCACGGGCCGTGACGGCATCGGCGGCGCGACCGGTTCGTCGAAGAGCCACGATATGAAGTCCCTCACCACCATGGCGAGCGAGGTCCAGAAGGGCAACGCGCCCGAAGAGCGCAAGATCCAGCGCTTGTTCCGAAACGGCGAGGTCACCCGCCTCATCAAGCGCTGCAACGACTTCGGCGCGGGCGGTGTGTCTGTCGCCATCGGCGAGCTGGCCGACGGCCTCGAGATCGAGCTTGACGCCGTGCGCAAGAAGTATGAGGGCCTCGACGGTACCGAGCTTGCGATCTCCGAATCGCAGGAGCGCATGGCCGTCGTCGTCGCGCCGGAGGATGAGGCGAAGTTCATCGCCGCCGCGCAGGCCGAAAACATGGAGGCCTACCGCGTGGCCGTCGTGACTGAGAGCCCCCGCATGATCATGCACTGGCGCGGCCAGACGGTCGCCGACCTTTCGCGCGCCTTCCTCGACACGAACGGCGCAGTCAAGCACGCAAGCATTCGCGTGGAAACGGGAAAGAAGCAGGCGGAGTCCGCTTGCGCGCCGTGCACGCTGCGCGATATGGCGGGCAGCCTCAAGAGCGCGTCCCGCCGCGGTCTCACCGAGCGCTTCGACTCCACCGTCGGTGCGTTCTCGCTGCTCATGCCCTTTGGCGGCAAGACGCAGCGCAGTCCCTCGCAGGCGATGGCGGCGCTGCTGCCGGTGCTGCCGGGTAGCAAGACCGAGCAGGGCAGCGTGATGGCCTGGGGCTGCGACCCCGACGCACTGAGCGCCGATCCTTACACGGGCGCGCACAGCGCGGTCTACACTTCGGTCGCAAAGATCGTCGCTGCGGGCGCCGATTATCACAAGGCATATCTCACCTTACAGGAATTTTTTGAAAAGCTCCGCAATGAGCCCGTGCGCTGGGGCAAGCCTTTTGCCGCGCTCCTCGGTGCGCTGGACGCGCAGCTTGAGCTCGGCGCCGCCGCCATCGGCGGTAAGGACTCGATGTCCGGCACGTTCTTAGACCACGACGTCCCGCCGACGCTCATCTCGTTCGCCATTGCACCGGTGTGCGCGGGCGAGCTTGTGACGACTGACTTCAAGTCCGCCGGTCACGGCGTCTATCTCTTCTACGGCGGCACGGCGGAGCAGAAGACCGCCGCGTGGGAGCGCTTCACCGCGCTCGCCCGCGCGGGCAAGGCCGCAAGCGCCTGGGCCGTTGAAAACGGCCTTGCCGAGGCGGTGATGAAGATGTCGCTTGGCAACGAGGTCGGCTTTGCCGCGGCTTCGACCGCTCTCGACTGGTACCGGCCCATGCCCGGCGCGATCGTCGCCGAGCTCACCGAGGAAATTCCCGACGCCGTCTGCATCGGCATCACGACGGCGGAGAAGACGATCACCATCGGCAATGACGAGGCGAGCATCTCTGGGCTGCTGGCCCTGAACGACGCCGTCCTCGAATCCGTCTATCCGACGAAGACGCAGGACGCCGGCACGGTCGAGTGCTTTACCTGTGAAACGGAAAAGCGCGCCGCGCCCGCTGTCAAGATCGCGCGTCCGAAGGCGCTGATCCCCGTCTTCCCCGGCACGAACTGCGAGTACGACACCCAGCGCGCCCTGCTCGAAGCAGGCGCGGACGCCGAGCCGTTCATCATCCGCAACCTCACGAGCGCCGACGTTGCTGACAGCGTCGAGCGCTTTGCCAAGGCCGTCAAGGATAGCCAGATCATCGTCATCCCCGGCGGCTTCTCCGGCGGCGACGAGCCCGACGGCAGTGCCAAGCTCATCACGGCGTTCTTCCGCAACGCCGCGGTCAAGGAGCAGGTCACGGACCTCCTCGAAAAGCGCGACGGATTGATGCTTGGCGTGTGCAACGGCTTCCAGGCGCTCATCAAGCTCGGTCTCGTTCCCTATGGCAAGATCATGGACACCGACGCTGATTTCCTGACGCTCACCTACAACGTCATCGGCCGCCACCAGTCCCGTCTGGTCCGCACGCGCGTGTGCTCCAACAAGTCCCCCTGGCTTGCGGGTACGAAGGTCGGCGACATTTACACCGTGCCCATTTCCCACGGCGAGGGCCGCTTCCTCGCATCCGAAGAGCTTGTGAAGAAGCTCGCCGAAAACGGCCAGATCGCCACGCAGTACGTAGACCTTGACGGGTATGCTACAATGGATGCAGCATTCAACCCCAACGGCTCGATCTGTGCCATCGAGGGTATCACCTCGCCCGATGGCCGTGTATTCGGCAAGATGGGGCACACCGAGCGCATCGGCAAGGAGCTTTACCGCAACGTTCCCGGACAGTATGAGATGGAGCTGTTCACCTCTGCCGTGCGCTATTTCAAGTAATTTAAGAAGAGAGGAGCAGACCCAATGGCTTATTATTATCCCGAACCGTCTCACACGTTCAGCGAATATCTGCTCGTCCCCGGTTACACGTCCGAGGACTGCATTCCTGACAACGTCTCGCTCAAAACGCCCCTCGTGCGCTACCGCAAGGGGCAGGAGGAGTGCCCCATCAGCCTGAATATCCCGATGGTCTCGGCCATCATGCAGTCGGTGTCGAACGACACGCTGGCCATCGCGCTGGCCAAAGAGGGCGGCCTTTCGTTCATCTTCGGCTCCCAGTCCATCGAGAGCGAGGCCGAGATGGTGCGCCGCGTGAAGAGCAATAAGGCGGGCTTTGTGCCGTCAGCCTCGAACCTGACAAGCGAGCACACGCTGGCCGACGTGCTGGCCCTCAAGGAGAAAAACGGCTTCTCGACCGTCGCCATCACCGAGGACGCAACGCCCAACGGCAAGCTCCTCGGCATCGTGACGAGCCGCGACTACCGCGTGAGCCGCATGAGCACTGATTTGAAGGTGCGCGAGTTCATGACTCCGCGCGAAAAGCTCGTCACCGCTCCTGCGTCGACCACGCTCAAGGAGGCCAACGACATCATCTGGGAGCACAAGCTCAACGCGCTGCCCATCGTGGATGAAAACGACCACCTGCTCTACTTCGTTTTCCGCAAGGACTACGCCGAGCACAAGGAGCACCCCCTCGCGCTTCAGGACGACAAGAAGCGCTACCTCGTCGGCGCGGGCATCAACTCCCGCGACTACGCCGAGCGCATCCCCGCGCTCGTGGAGGCCGGCGCGGATGTGCTGTGTATCGACTCGTCGGAGGGCTACTCCGTCTGGCAGAAGAAGGTCATCGACTACGTGCGCGCGAACTATGGCAATACCATCAAGATCGGCGCGGGCAATGTCGTCGACCGCGACGGCTTCCGCTTCCTCGCCGAGAGCGGCGCGGACTTTGTCAAAGTCGGCATCGGCGGCGGCTCCATCTGCATCACGCGCGAAACGAAGGGTATCGGCCGCGGCCAGGCCACCGCGCTCATTGAGGTGAGCGCCGCGCGCGACGAATACTTCCGCGAGACCGGCGTGTATGTCCCCATCTGCTCCGACGGCGGCATCGTGCACGACTATCACATGACGCTCGCGCTCGCCATGGGCGCGGACTTCCTGATGCTGGGCCGCTACTTCGCTCGCTTCGACGAATCGCCGACGAACAAGCTGCTTGTCAACGGCGTGTACGTCAAGGAATACTGGGGCGAAGGCTCGAACCGTGCGCGCAACTGGCAGCGTTACGACCTCGGCGGCAAGACGGGCCTTGCGTTTGAAGAGGGCGTGGATTCCTACGTCACCTACGCGGGCTCCCTGCAGGATAACGTCGCAAGAAGCCTTTATAAGGTCAAGTCCACCATGTGCAACTGCGGCGTGACCACGATCCCCGACCTGCAAAAGAACGCGAAGCTCACGCTCGTCTCCGCCACCAGCATCGTCGAGGGCGGCTATCACGACGTCACCCTCCGCGCCACGAACGCCAGCAACAACTAAACAGCGCAAAGAACAACAAAAAGCGGTTCCCAAACGGGAACCGCTTTTTTGAGCACTGAGATCAAAATACCATCGTCAGGAAGCTGTAGAGCAGCTTGCAGCCGTAGAAAACGATGATCACGCCGCAGACCTTGTTGATGACAACGAGCGTTTTGGGCGTGAAATTGTCGCTGAAAAGCGAGATGAGCAGCGTCAGCCCCGTGAACCACAGGCAGGACGCGAGCGCCACGCCGCTGATAAACGACGTGCTCTGCGCCGCGGGCAGCGTCACGTAGAACGCGCCGAGCATCATCGTTCCGTCGATGAGTGCCTGCGGGTTGAACCATGTGACCACACAGGCGGACGAGATGGTCTTGGGGATCGAGTCCGCGGTCCGGCTGCGGTTGATCTCCTCCGCCTTGGCGCGCAGGAGGCCGACGCCGATATACAGCACGATCAGGCTGCCGAGCAGCAGGATGACCATTTGCAGCCATTCATAGCGCTGCATGACCGCGCCCACGCCGAAAAAGCACGCGAGCGCGAGCGTCACGTCGAAAAAGATGACGATGAGCGCCGTCAAAAGTGCGCACTTTCGCGTGTGCGTCAGCGCCGAGTTGATGACGAATAAATTTTGCAGCCCGATGGGCGCGACGTATGCAAGCCCCATCGTAAGGCCCTGTAAAAAGTATTTCACTGCCGCCGCGTCCTTACTTTTTGAACGTCACGCACGCCTGCGAGGCGGTTTTGCCGTCCGGCTTGACGATACCGATGCGGCACGTGCCGTCATCGAGTGACTTCTTGTAGACCGTCAGAGCCTCACCCTCGAAGCACGGCGTTGAGTAGTGCAGCTCGACCGATTGAATATTACCGCTCGCGAGCTCCTTTGCCGAAAAGCAGTCGAGCAGCAGGCGCACATAGGCCACGTTGTTCATGTGGTGGCCGAGGTCGATGTCCGTCGACCGCACGGCGTAGTGCGAGAAAAGGCCGGCGTCCTCAAACTTTTCATGGAAGCGCTGCAATTTTTCGGGGATGGCCGTCTCGGCGGGGAAGGGGTAGTCCTTCGGGAAGCCTGAGTCGCCAAAGCGGATGATCTTCTGCTCCGGTCCTAAGATGGCCCACTCGGTCTTGCCGCGGGCAATGACCGCCTCACCGCGCGAGAGTGTGTAACTGCGGTACGTGCGTACGTCGCGCTCGCTGCACGCCTCCGCCCATGTGCGCACCGTGAGTTCGTCCATCAGGTACGCGCGCTCAAAGAGATCGACGCGCGTGTGGACCGTGAGCCAGAATTCACCCTTTTTCGCCATCGCGCTGCTGCCGACGCCCAGCACCTCCGCGTGCTGCGCTGCGATGCCCTGAAAAATCGTAAACGCCGCCAACGGCGACAGCGCGCCCGACGCGTCACAGTAGTCGGGCGTGACGGTAAGACGTTTTTCAAAAATGCTCTCCATGCAGTTCTCCTTTGAATTTGTCGTTTTCTTAACGATAAGTATAGCATGGAATTGGTATTGCCTCAAGCGGGCAAAATGACCCATGCGTTAAAAAAGCTCCACATTGTGGAGCGTTGTTTCCGCACAGGTGCGGAGGGGAAGGCAGCGCCGTCGGCGCTGCACGAATCAAAGGGGATATTCTCTTTCGCGAAAGAGAATATCCCCTTTGGAACCCCAAGAGAAAGGCTTTTGATTGGCAGTCTCTGGCTTGAATGACTTTTATGCCTCTGGAATGGGAGTGCCTGCCAAGTGATGAATCTAAACGATTTGTCTTACTTCTATCTCCGCTGCCGCTCTGCCAGTCTCGTAGAAGTGCAGCCTAATTTCCGTCTACCGCCAGTCTCATCAGTGCGGCGAGCGCAGCAATGCCGCATTTCGCAGGCAGTCTGCCGCCAAGGTAGCGTCACTCGCGCCTCACGATAGTAAGGCGCGGTTGCTGGTCAGTAACGAATCGCAGGGATTCATGGCGAAGCCATGTACACCGCACTTACTTTGCGCAGCGCATGCAGTCATTCAAGCCCAAAGCTGCCAATGTGCGGGGTCAAGGGGCAAGGCCCCTTGCGTTCTCTTGGGGGATTTAAAGGGGGTCATTCTCTCACGTGAGAGAATGACCCCCTTTATTCGCACTCCCTGCGCGGCACAGGGAATAAGGAGCAGCACTTTGTGCTGCAATTTTATTCCGATAAAAGAATTCTATCGTTATCAAGCTCATGTCCGGCACCTGCTTTGAACCGTGCGATGAGATCGTCGACTCCCATCCCCGCGCGTTCACTGCCCGCGATGTCGAGCACGATGTGCCCGTCCGCCATCATCAGTGTGCGGTTGCCGAGCTCAAGTGCCTGATGCATGTTGTGCGTGACCATCAGGCAGGTGATGTGACTTTCCGCCACGACGCGGCGGGTGAGGTCGAGCACCTTTTCCGCCGTTGCGGGGTCGAGAGCCGCGGTGTGCTCGTCAAGAAGTAAGAGCTGCGGCGGCACCATCGTCGCCATCAGCAGCGTGAGCGCCTGACGCTGGCCGCCGGAGAGCAGGCCCACGGGGTTTTTCATGCGGTCCTCAAGGCCCATGCCGAGCTGCTTGAGCTGCTCGGCGAAGAAATCCTTGTCCTTCTTGCTGATGCGGCTGAACGGATTGCCGTGCGCCGCGCGCAGGTACGCGAGCGCAAGGTTTTCTTCGATCGTCATGCTCGGCGCGGTGCCGCGCAGGGGGTCCTGAAAGAGACGCCCGATGCGGCGGGAGCGCTCGTGCTCAGGCATGAAGGTGATGTCCTTGCCCGCGAGCGAAATGCTGCCCTCGTCGGCATAAAAGCTGCCCGCGATGGCGTTGAAGAGCGTCGACTTGCCCGCTCCGTTCGAGCCGACGATGGTGACGAAATCGCCCTCGTCCAAATGCAGGGAAAGGGAAGAAAGCGCCTTTTTTTCATTCACCGTGCCGGGGTTGAAGGTCTTGGAGAGATTTTGAATGTCCAGCATCTTACACGCCCTCCTTATTTCTGGCGGCCATTTTGCGCTTCTGGAACGTCGCCCACTTCTGGATGCTCGGTGCGGCAATGGCCAGCGCCACAATGATGGCCGTCAGGAGCTTCAGGCACTCGACGGGCACGATCTTCGTGTAGAATACGATGGCGTAGATGAAGCGGTAAACGATCGAGCCGAGAATCGCGGCGATGACGCCCTTTTTGACGCTTCTGCGCCCGAGCAGCGTCTCGCCGATGATGAGGCAGGCGAGGCCGATGACGACGATGCCCGTGCCGGAGTTGATGTCCACAGTCTTCTGATACTGGCCGACGATCGCGCCGGAGAGCGCCGTGAGCATGTTGGCAAGGCACAGGCCGACCGTGATCGTGAACGACGGATTCAGCGACGAGGCACGCACCATGTCGGGGTTATCGCCCGTGGCGCGGATGGAAAGACCCATGCGCGTGCCGAGAAACAGCACCAGCAGAAGACCGGCCAGGATCGTGACGAACGCTGCGAGCAGCAGCTCGTACCACTCGCCGCCGATGCCGGTCTCGCGCAGCATCGTGAAGACGGTCTTGCCGCCAAGCAAGCTCTGGTTGGATTTCCAGCCCATCGCCATTAAGTTGATGGTGTAAAGGCCGGTGTTCGTGACGATGCCGGCGAGGATCGACGGCACGCCGAGCTTCGTCTGCAAAAACGCGGTGACAAAGCCCGCGCACGCGCCCGCGAACATCGCGGCGAAGATGGCGAGGACAGGGTGTCCCGCGGCCGTCACGGTGACGGACACGGCCGCGCCGAGGACGAAGCAGCCGTCGGTCGTCAGATCGGCGATGTCGAGGATGCGGTAGCTTAAAAACAGCGCCATCGCGACCAGGGCGTAGAGGAAGCCCAGCTCAAGGGCGGTCTGCGTGATGATGAGCATGGGGAAATTCTCCTTTCAGGCCAATTTCCCCCGACGGGAAGGTCGGGGGAAAGGCAGTTCATTTGCGGGGAAACGGTTTTCTTAGTCCTTGGTGGTCGTGACCTCGACAACGGTGCCCATGCTGTCGAAGCAGGAGTAGTCAAGGCTCATCGCGGCGGCGGTGTCGGTGTTGACGGTGATGATGCCGCCGTCCATCAGGTAGTAGTCCTCCATGGCGTCCATGCCGTCGGTGATGGCGGAGTAGGCGAGGTCGGCGGTCTTGGCGCCGAGGTCGGTGTAGTTCACGCCGCAGGTGGCGTAAGCGCCGTTGCGGACGAAGGAGTCAGCGCCGGTGTAGTGGGGGATGCCAGCCTTGGCGAGGTCCTCATAGATGGCGAGCTCGGCGGCCATGATGACGTTGTCAGTCGGGGTGAAGACGGCGTCCACACCGTCGGCGATCAGCGCGGAAGCGGCAGCGACGACTTCGTCGTTCGTGTTCGCGGTCTGCTCAACGTACTCGATGCCCTTGGCGTCGAGATAGGCCTTCGCGTCGGCGATGGGCTTGGTGGAGTTGGGCTCAGAGAGAGAGTAGAGCAGGCCAACCTTGGCGACGTCCGGGTTCTGGGCGAACATCATGTCCATGATGAAGCTGGTGTTCAGCGCGTCGCTCGTGCCGGTCACATAGTCGATGCCCGTCAGGCTCGCGGCCTCGGGGTCGGAGACGGCGGCATAAACAACGGGGGTCTTGGTGTCCTCAGCGGAGAGGGCAGAGATCTGCGCGGCGGTCGTCGCGATGGGGATGATGGCGTCGACCTGATCGGCGATCGCCTGATCGGACAGCTGCTTTAAGATGGTCTGGTCGTTCTGGCCGGAGGTGATGTCGTACTCGATGGTCACATTATTGTCGGCTGCGATCTTGTCGAGCTCGGCGGCCACAGCGTTCGCGATCTCGTCGAGAGAGGCGTGGTCGAGCTGCTTGATGATGGCGACCTTGTAGGTCTTGCCGCTTTCGTCGCCGCCCTGCTGGGCGTCGTTGCTGCTGTCGTCGCTCTTGCTGCCGCACGCGGCCAGAGACAGGGTCATCGCACCGGCGAGGGCCAGGGTCAGAAGCTTTTTCACCATGTTGTTTTTCATTTTTGTTTTCCTCCAAATTTATTTGATTTCGGGCGGCAGATGAGGTCCTGGTTTGCCGGAACAGGAGGAATATAAAGAAAAAAGACCTTCATCCCATACACATGGGACAAAAGTCATCAAACTTCTGCGATACCACCCAAATTGACGTTTTGTAAAACGCCCGCTCGCTTACGCGCACCATCATACGCGCCCCGATGGATAACGGGTGGGATGCCCGTCGGTCCCTACTTGACTTCCGCCGTTCGGTCCGCCCTCTGAAGTCCATTCACCGACCGTCCGCCGCCCCGATCACACCACCCGGGACTCTCTTTGTGCTTATCTGCATCGGCTACTTCTCTCCGTCATAGGTTTGAAGCTCTTCACTTGTTGGTTGCATTATAGCACGCGGGGCCCACTTGTCAAGTGGGTTTTTCAAAAAAAGTTGTACTTTTTTGATTTGCCCAACGGGTGAGGGAGTTTCCCGCGCACGGCGCGGGAGGGAGAGGCAGCGCCGATGGCGCTGCACGGATAAGGGGGCCATTCTCTCACGTGAGAGAATGGCCCCCTTGGACCCCCAAGAGAACGCAAGGGGCGCCGCCCCTTGACCCCGCCATTGCGGGTTTGCAGCTTGAAGGGCTGCACGCGCTGCGCAGTGTGGGTGCGGTGTACATGGCTTCGCCATGAATCTTCTGCAAGTCGTTACAGATATCAACCGCGCCTTACTGTCGTGAGGCGCGAGTGACGTTTGCCCGGCGGCAGACTGCGTACCGAATGCGGCATTGCTGCGCTCGCCGCATTGAGTAGTGCCTCGGTAGACGGAGATTACTGCGCACTTCTACAAGATGGGCAGAGCAACAGCGGGTAGTAGGAGCAGAGGCAAATCGTATAGCAGCTTCAAACGCGGCAACGCCGCGCGCAGGCACCCGATTCGGCAAGCGCCGCAGCTCTTCGAGCTGCTCGCTTGCAATGGAAATTTTCTCTGGGAGGGTGTAAGGGAGGGGTATCTCTTTTTGAAAAAGAGATACCCCTCCCTTATCCGCGTCCCCCACACCAGGTGGGAAAAAACCGGAACTTATTGTTCCAAAAGGAACCGTGCGATATTTTCTATTGCAACAGAAGCCTTTCTAATGGGAAACATCTGAAACACATGCCACATCCCCTCGCTGACCTGCAGGCGGCAGGGAACGTTTGCGCGCTTCATCGCCTGATAGAGTTGTTCTGAATCCGAATACAGGATCTCGTGGTCGCCGACCTGGATGAGCGTCGGCGGGAAGCCGGTGAAGTCGGCAAAAAGTGGGGACAGGTCGCTCGAACGGTAGTCTCTTCCTGCGGCGTAGGCGAGGCGCACGGCTTCGATGTACTCGGGCGTGAGCATCGGGTCGATCTCCGCACGCTCTGTATAGGACTGGCCGGACATCGTCATGTCGGTCCACGGGGACATCAGGATGAGCGTGCCGGGGAGCTTGCGGCCCGCCGTCTTGAGGCGGTTGCAGAGCACAAGGGCGAGGTTGCCGCCCGCGCTGTCGCCCGCGAGGACGATATCGCGCGCGCCGTAGCCTTGGAGCATCAGATAGTCCCACGCGCGCAGCGCGTCCTCGACGGCGGCGGGATAGGGGAACTCGGGCGCGAGGCGGTATTCAAAGCTCAGCACATCGTAGCCCGTCGCATGCGCGAGCTTGGACGACAGTACGCGCGAATAGCCGAGGTTGCCGCTCGTGTAGCCGCCGCCGTGGCAGTATAAAATCGCATGGCGGCTGCCGTGGGGGGCCTTGAGCCGCGTCCACGCCGCGCTCATGCCCGAGAGGGCAAATTCCTCGTAATCCATGCCCGTCATCGGCGCAGTCAGCTTGCCGAGGACCTCCTGACTGCGGCGCTGACGCTCAAGCTCTTCGGCGGTCATGCTTTCTGGCGCACCGGCGCTGTGCAGCGCCTTGAGCGCACGCATCAGCGGGTCGAGATGCGCGTTCTCGGCCTCGCTCTTCTTTTTGCGGATGATGCGGAGTTTGGGTTCCATAGCTCCTCCTGAAAAACAAAATTCTTTGGGAGCATGATATCATAATTTCGTGAAAATGCCAAGGAAAAGCCGCATCTTTCTTGTAGCACGGCGCGCTTTGTGCTACAATAAACCTCTCAAGACCGCGCAGAGGGAAAGAAGGAACATCGGATGGCCAAGCCCAACAGCAAATGGTATAAGCTCGACTCCGCGGGCACGCTCTACTCCGCGCTGCAAAAGGAGGAGTATTCAGCCATCTACCGCTTTTCCGCTCTGATGGAAAAAGACGTCGACCCCGCGGCGCTTCAGCGCGCCATCGACCGCTGCATGCCGCGCTTCCCGACCTTTGCCGTGCGCATCCGTAAGGGTGCGTTCTGGTACTATTTGGAGCACAACAGCGCGCCGGGGCCGTTTTTGAAAGAGGACGTGTCCGACCCCTGCCAGCCCGTGCGCTTCAAGGAAGACAACGGTTGGCTCGTGCGCTTTTACTATTACCGCAACCGCATTTCGATTGAGGTCTTCCACGCGCTTTCCGACGGCGGCGGAGCCATCGTCTTCTTCCGCACGCTGCTGGCCGAATACCTGCGCCAGACCGGCGTTGATATCCCTGCGGGGAACGGTGTGCTTGATTTGAACGAGCCACCGCGCGAGGAGGAGATGGAGGACGCCTATGCCCGCTACGCAGGACATCACGCACTGGGCCTCCACCGCCAGCCGACGGCGTATCAGAATACCGGCACAAGCGAGCCGTTTTACACGTTCCATGTGACGATGGGCTTCGTGCCGCTCTCGAAGCTGCGCGAGGAGTCGAAAAAGTACGGCGCGTCGATCACCGAATACCTCTCCGCTGTGCTCATTTACGTCATTTTGGAAAAGCAGAAGCGGGAAAAGCCCTACCGCCTGCGCCCCGTGGCGCTGGCCATCCCCATCAATCTGCGCGGCTGGTTCCCGAGCGAGACGCTGCGAAACTTCATTACCACCGTCCGCCCGTATATCGACCCCGCGCTCGGCGACTACACGTTCCCCGAGATCGTCTCGCAAGTGCGGCATTTTATGAAGCTGCACATCAACCGGCAGGAATTGCAGGCGGCGTTCACGGGCAACGTTCGCTTTACGGAAAACTTTTTCCTGCGGCTCATTCCGGTCGTTTTCAAAAATCCCGTCATGGCGCTCAATTACCGCCTGCACGGCGTGAGGCCCTATTCCTGCACATATACGAACCCAGGCGCGTTCACCGTACCGCCCGAAATGGCTGAGCATATCCGCGGGGCGGAGGTCATTCTGGGACAGGCGACGGTGCCGCGCTGCCACTGCGCGTCCATCAGCTATGGCGACACGATGGAGATCACCTTTGCCGGCACGCAGGCGGAGACGGACACCGAGCGCGACTTTTTCCGCTTCCTCGTGCGCGCGGGAATCCCCGTGCGCGTAGAGAGCAACCGATGAATAGCAGATCGAAAGAAGGAATTTGATGTCATATTGTGTCAAATGCGGCGTGGAGCTGGACGAGGGCGCGGAGCGCTGCCCGCTCTGCGGCACGCCGGCGTGGAAGCCGGATGAGACCGAGCCGCGCTATTTCCCGACCAAGCCGGCCGAGGTGCCGAGAGCATCGCGCAGAGCCGCCGCCGCACTGCTAACGGCGATGCTCGCGTCCGTGTCGCTCTGCTGCGGGCTGCTGAATCTCATTTTGCCGACGGAGCACCCTTGGGCGCTCTACGTCGCGGGCGCGGCAGTGATGCTGTGGATCTGGTTCGCACTGCCGATGCTCGTGCGCGGCATCCCGATCTTCTTCCGACTGACGGCGGACGTCGCCGCCATCGGCATTTACGTGTGGATCATCTCCGCTGCGCTGCACGGGGGGCGCTGGTTCCGCGGGCTCGTGCTGCCGATGCTCGGCTGGGCGTGCGTCGTCGTATTCCTGCTGAGCTTTCTGCTGCGCGACGGCAGGCGCTCGCGCCTTTCTTCCATTGCCATGTGCATCGGCGCGGTGGGCCTGATGGCGATGGGCGTCGAATACTGCCTTGACCGGTATTTTCTTGAGGTGTGGCAGCCGAGCTGGTCGCTCGTCGTGCTTGTCATCTGCATCGGGCTCATCATCCCGCTGCGCATCGTGCGCCGCGTCCCGTCGCTGCGTGAGGAAGCGCGCAGACGCTTCAATATGTGAAACCTGCTTCTGAAAATGGAAAACCCGTCCTGACGCTTTTGCGTCGGGGCGGGTTTTGTGATGTTTGCTTACAGCAGCAGCCAGCTGAGCACCATGCCGACAAGCAGTGTGATCCCGGCGGTGAGCAGGACGAGCAGAAACTTCTGATAGGGCCGCTTGCCCGCTTCGACCTTTTGCTCGATCTCATCGAGCTTTCTGCCCTCGCTGAAGGCCAAGATCTCCCTGTAGGACTGGACGTTATTTGCTTTTTTGATGCGCTCGAGGCGGAGGGCAAAGTACATCGCGCTGCCCCAGAGCAAAAGCTCCGGAATGAGGCCGTACAGGCCGAACCACTTGATTAGAGGCACGGGCAGAATGATCGTGGCGGCGAGCAGAATGGTGTAGATGATGCCGTCGCGGTTCATGGCCCTGACGTCGGCGGCGTTGACTTCCTGTTTCATGGTTTCCAAATCTCCTTTGATGAGTTGGTCGAGCGAAACATCAAAGAGGGCGCTGAGCAGGAGCAGACTATGGATATCGGGGTAGCTCTTGCCGGTTTCCCAGTTGGAAACGGTCTGGCGCGTGACGTAGACCTTTTCCGCCAGCTCCTCCTGCGAAAGCGAGAGCGCGGCGCGATGTGCCTTGATCTGATTACCGAGTTCCATAAGTGCCTCCTGTGCGTTTCGTTCGATCTGCCACAAGGGTAGCCAAAACGGGAAAGTTTGTCGAGCAAAGCTGCTTTACATGAGGAAAAATTGCTTGTCAAAAGATTTTGACAAGCGCCTTTTCGCCCCGATATCAGCGGCTTGCCAGCTTTTCGCGCAGCCTTGCGATGCTTCGCTGCGGGGCGTCGATGGCTTCGCCCTGCGTTTCGTGCCAGTCGGCCTTTTCGATGGCGATGACCTTTTCGCAGTAGGTGATCGCCGTTTCATAGTCACCGCGAATTTCGCAGATCTGCGCGATGGCCTCGGCAGGGTCGACAAAGCGCGGGGGCGGCATGAGCGCCATCGCCTTTTCATAGTCCGCGATGGCCTCGTCGTAGTGAGCGAGCTTGGCGAGCTCGCTCGCGCGCATAACGTAGACCTCCCACGTGTCGGGATACTTTGCGCACATGGCCTCCCACTGCGCGAGCGCGTCGTCGGTGTGCCCCTCCTGCAAAAGGATACAGCCGAGGTAAAAGTCGTCGTTGTAGGTCGGCTTCAGGCGGTGCATTTTGTCCAAGACTTCGCGCGCCTCCGCGCAGCGGCGGTCGGCGATGAGAAGGTCCAGAAGCCACAGGTGCGCGCTGTGGTTCTCCGGATGCGCGGCGAGAAACTCCTGATAGAAGGCGATCGTGCGGTAGTGGTTCGTCGCGTTCCAGTCGAGGTACGCGCCGTGCTCGGCGTCGAAGATGGCGTTGTGCGCCTCCTTGCAGTCGGGATTCAGTGCGAGCGCCTGACGCGCGAGGGGAGAGGCGAGGTCATTGTATTCCCGAGCGCGCTTGCAGTAAAGCTCTGCGAGCAGCAGCGTCGCGCGCGGGCGCGTTTCCTCCTTGCGGCACTTTTCCTGCAAAAAGTGCTCCTCTTCGTCGAATTCCTGCTGTGTGAGAAAGCGCTTGTCCCAGAGCATATTGTCGATGCGGGCAAAGCGGCTCTCGTCCGTGAGGGAGAAGAGCGAGTCGATGCTCGTTCCCAGCGTGACGGACAGCGCGGGCAAAAGCTGAATATCGGGAAGCGAGCTGCCGTTTTCCCACTTGCTCACGGCCTGCGCGCTCACGTGGAGGGCTTTTGCAAGCTGCTCCTGCGTCATGCTTTTGGAGAGGCGCAGCGTTTTGATCTTGCTGCCGATGTCGATGTTCATAAAGGCAAAACTCCGTTTCTATAAAGTGCGGACGTCCTTGATGAGTTCAGTATAGCCGATTGCGGGAAAACGCGCAATGGAGGGGGAGTTTCGCGCGCTCAAACGGCGGTTGAGCGCAAAAAGGACGGAAGATGCTTTTCTTCCGTCCTTTTTATGCAGTTCCAGTCGAATCAGTCGCCGACGCCGGGGTTCAGAACCTTGCCGACGTTCCACAGGTGCGCGACCTGCTGCGCGGCGGCCAGACGTTCCTCGGGGGACTCGTAGCTTGCGTGCGCGGTCTGCGCGCCGCAGTCGACACAGGTGACATAAACGCACCAGCCCTGCTCATCCTCCACCGTACCGGTGCCGCGGCAGTAGGGGCAGTCCTGCAATTCGATCTCATAAATCGGGTCCATGGTATCATCCTTTCCTACCGCGCAAAATTGACAGTTTGCGCGGAAATAACCTAATGACCGTAGTATAGCAGGGAAACGGGCGCTTTACAAGCAAGAAAATAGCAAAAATGGGGCGCTCGCAAGCGCCCCGCTTTTTACACGTTTGACGACGGAACAGGAAGCTGGTACTTTTCCACGTAGGATTCGTACGTCTGCTGGAAGCTGCCGTCGGCAGTCTTGGCCTGGCGCAGCGTTTCGTGCAGGTTGAGGTTATGCGCACGGGCGTCGATGACGCAGCCGGCGATGTTGGAGCAGTGGTCGGATGTGCGCTCAAGGTCGGTCAGAAGATCGGAGAGGACAAAGCCAGCCTCAATGCTGCAATGGCCCTGCTGCATGCGCAGGATGTGGCGCGTGCGCATCTGCTCTTTGAGCGTGTCGATGACCTGCTCGAGCGGTTCGACCTGTTGGGCGAGCGCGACGTCCTGCGAGGAGAAGGACTTGAGCGAGAGCGAAAGGATCTCGCGGATGGCGGAGGTGAGAATGGCGAGCTCGTTGAGGGCGCTGCCGGAGAACGTGAGGCCCTTTTGCTCCATCTCCTCAGCGGAGGAGAGAATGTTGACCGCGTGGTCAGAAATGCGCTCAAAGTCGCCGATGGTCTTGAGTAACTCGGTCGCCTCCTCGCTCTCGTCGCGGCCCATTTTCTGCGTGCTGAGCTTGACGAGGTAGGTGCCGAGGATATCTTCATAGTGGTCGCAAAGCTCCTCATCGTCGTGGATGCTCTGGGCGAGCTCGGGCGTGTTGTGGTCAAGGGCGGTGAGAGCGTTGTTCAGCGCGCGCACGGCGCAGTCCGCCATTTCGCGGGCGACGGCGCGGCTCTGGCGAAGGGCGAGGGACGGGGTGGGGAGAAGACGCTCGTCGAGCTCGGTCGTCTTTTCACCCTGCGTCTGGGAATCGTCGGGGACGATGCGGCAGGCGAGCTTTTCAAGAAGGCCGCCCGCGGGCAGGAGCATGGCGGTGCAGAGGACGTTGAAGACCGAGTGTGTGACGGCGATGCCCGCCATGGTGGCGGATTCATCCAGCAGCGCGGGCGCAAAAGCCGCGCGCACAATGCAGAAGACCGTCAGCAGCACGACAACGCCGATGACATTGAAGAGAAGGTGAACGACCGCGGCGCGGCGGGCGTTTTTGTTCGTGCCGATGGACGACAGCATGGCCGTGACGGTCGTGCCGATGTTCTGGCCCATGATGATAGGAATGGCCGCGGCATAGCTCACCGAGCCCGTGACGGCGAGCGCCTGCAAAATACCGACGGACGCGGAGCTCGACTGGATGATGGCCGTGAGCAGCGCGCCGGCGAGCACGCCGAGGAGGGGATTCTGAAAGGCAACAAAGAGATTCGTGAACGCGGGGACGTCCTTGAGGCCCGCGACCGCGCCGCTCATCGTCTCCATGCCGAACATGAGCGTGGCAAAGCCGAGCAGGATCATGCCGGTGTCCTTTTTCTTGTTGTCCTTGCAGAACATGTAGTAGATGATGCCGATGAGCGCAAGGACGGGAGTGAAGGATGAGGGCTTTAAGAGCTTGATCCAGAAGTTGCCGGAGTCGATGCCGCCAAGGCTCAAAAGCCAGGCCGTGACGGTCGTGCCGACGTTGGCGCCCATGATGACGTTGATGGCCTGACGCAGCGTCATCAGGCCCGAGTTGACAAAGCCGACCACCATGACCGTGGTGGCGGATGAGCTCTGGATGATGGCCGTGATGCCAAGACCCGTTAAAAATCCGCCGAATACGCTGCCGGTCATCTTGTCGAGAAGGGAGCGGAGCTTACCGCCCGCGCGGCGCTCGAGCGCCTGGCCCATCAGGTTCATGCCGAAGAGGAACAGGCACAGCCCGCCGATCATCGTGAGCACATTGAAAATATCCATATTTTCTATCTTTCCTTTTTTCTTTTTTGAGACTCTATTTATAACCAAGTAATAGTTTACGCGCTAAATGTCAAAACTGCCAGAGGAGAATTGTAAAATCTATGTAAAATACACAGCGGCGACGGAATGCGGCGTGATTTGTGTCATGTTGCACAGTTTTTTTCCGCATGAACTGGAAAAAAGTGCAGACACTAAGCGCAGCATTCGCCGCGGCGTCTGCCTCCGCGGCAAAAAGCAACTTGAAATGTCGGAGGAATCGTATGAAAAAAGACTTTATCGACACCAATGAATTCACAAAGCAGGAACTGCTCGACATCATCGGCTTGTCGCTCGCCATCAAAAAGGCCATTAAGGCGGGCTACTATCCGCCCCTGATGCGCAACATGACGCTCGGCATGATCTTCCAGCAGTCCTCTACGCGCACGCGCGTCTCGTTTGAGACCGCGATGAGCCAGATGGGCGGGCACGCGCAGTATTTAGGCCCCGGTATGATCCAGCTCGGCGGGCATGAGACCATCGGCGACACGGGCAAGGTACTCTCAAAGCTTGTCGATGTCGTGATGGCACGCGTCATCGAGCACAAGACGATCGAAGAGCTCGCGAAAAGCTGCACCATCCCCGTCATCAACGGCATGTCGGACTACAACCACCCCACGCAGGAGATCGGCGACCTCTGCACGATCGTGGAGAACCTTCCGCAGGGGAAAAAGTTAGAGGACTGCAAGGTCGTGTTCGTGGGCGACGCGACGCAGGTGTGCGCGTCGCTCGGCTTTATCACGACGAAGCTCGGCATGCACTTTGTCCAGTACGGCCCCCAGGGTCACCAGCTGAATGAGCAGCACAAGGAGATCATGAAGAAGAACTGCGCGCTCTCCGGCGGCAGCTACCTTGTCACGGACGACCGCGAGAGCGTACGCGGCGCGGACTTCATCTATACCGATGTGTGGTACGGTCTCTACGAAAACGAGATGCCGAAGGAAGAGCGCGTGCGTGTCTTCCACGACTATCAGGTCAACCGCGAGCTGATGCAGCTGGGGAACCTCGGCTGCAAATTCATGCACTGCCTGCCCGCGACGCGCGGCGAGGACGTGACCGACGAGGTCGCCGACAGCGACGCCTCCCTCTGCTGGGAGGAGGCAGGCAACCGCCTGACGGCCATGCGCGGCCTTCTTGTTTACTTCACGCGCTGCCGGCAGGAGCCGAGCGGTCTTCAGATCGCGGCGGCGAAAGAGGAGCTTGACAAAGTGCTCTGCGACAAGCTCGGCTGCGTCGAGGCCTACTGCGGCGTTTCGAAAGCGGAAAAGAGCTGAGAAAAACCATGGAGAAGAATCAATTCCGGCTCGCAGACGTCATTTTGTCGGTCATCTGCGTGGTGTTTGTCGCCGAGGCGGCGGCGCCGGTCGCGTCGATCGGCAACAGCCAGTATTTCTGGTGGATCTTTATGATATTGGCGTTTCTGCTGCCCTACGGCCTCATCGCCGCCGAGCTCGGCACGGCCTACGCGGGCGACGGCGGGCTTTATGACTGGATCCACGCGGCGTATCCGAACGGCAAGTGGGCGGCGCGCGCCTCGTGGTACTACTGGATCAATTTTCCGCTGTGGATGGCGTCGCTCGCGGTGATGTGCCCCGAGCTTATCACATTCATCACGGGGCGGAGCCTCGGAACATTCGGCTCGCTCGTGGTCGAGCTGCTGTTCATCTGGATCGTCACGCTCATCGCGTGCTATCCCGTGTGCGACAGCATCATTATCCTGAACGTGAGCGCTGTCATCAAGATCGTGCTGGCGCTGCTGGTCGGCGGGCTCGGCGTGTGGTATATCAGCCGTTACGGCTTTGTCAACGACATGTCGGCGCGGACATTTCTGCCGTCGTTCGACTTAAACAGCCTCTCGTATATCTCCGTCATCATCTTCAACTTCCTCGGCTTTGAGGTCGTGTGCACGTACGCAAACAACATGAGCGACCCGAAAAAGCAGATCCCGCAGTCCATCGTGACCGGCGGCATCGTCATCGCGGCCATCTACCTCTTCTCGGCGTTCGGCATCGGCGCGGCAGTGGATGTGCGTGAGATCAGCGTGGATTCGGGGCTTATCGACGCGGTGTCGCTCATTCTGGGCGGCAGCGGCGGCGTGCTCGTGGGCGTGGTGGCGCTTTTGTTCCTCGTGACGCTGTTCGGCAATATGATCTCGTGGTCGATGGGCGTCAATTCGACGGCGGCGCTGGCGGCGGACCACAACGACATGCCGCGGGTGTTCGCCAAGCGCTGGGCAAAGAACGACATGCCCGTCGGCGCGGCGGTCACGTCGGGCGTCGTCGCCTCGTGCGTGTGTGTTTTGGGCGTGCTCATCGAGATGGCGTCGCCAGACTCGTCACTCTTCTGGAGCTTTTTCGCGCTGAATCTCGTGATGCTGCTTTTGAGCTATCTTCCCGTGTTTCCGGCGTTTTTGAAGCTGCGGCGCGAGGATGCGAAGACGCCGCGCCCGTTCCGCGTGCCGGGGTCTGACACGGCGCTCAAATGGATCGCCTACGTGCCGATGGCGCTCATCGTCATTTCGATCATTTTCACTGCGGTCCCGCTCTCGTTTGACGCAGAGACGCTTGCGAGCTTTCTGCCCATTACGATCGGGTCGATCCTCAGCGTGGCGATCGGCGAGGTGCTGATCGCGCTGCGCGGGAAAAACGCGCGCAGCTAAGTATGGTTTCATCATAAGGAGACAAAGCTATGGCAAAACGAATCATCGGCACAACGCCGAAGCAGGACGGGTATCGCATGCCCGCCGAATTTGAGCCCCAGCAGGGCGTGTGGATGCTCTGGCCCGAGCGCAACGACAACTGGCGCGACGGCGGCAAGCCCGCGCAGAAGGCCTTTGCGGATGTTGCCAAGGCCATCGCAAAATTTGAAAAGGTCACGGTCGGCGCATCCGTGCGCCAGTATCAGAACGCGCGCGCCAAGCTCCCCGAAAATATCCGCGTCGTGGAGCTTGAGAGCGACGACGCGTGGGTGCGCGACTGCGGGCCGACGTTCCTTGTGAACGACAAGGGCGGTCTTCGCGCGGTGGACTGGGAGTTCAACGCCTGGGGCGGGCTCGTCGACGGGCTGTATTTCCCCTGGGACAAGGACGACCAGATCGCGCGCAAGATCTGCGAGATCGCGGATGTGGACAGCTACCGCACAGAGGGCTTCGTGCTCGAGGGCGGCTCCATCCACGTCGACGGCGAGGGCACGGTGCTGACGACCGAGATGTGCCTGCTCTCCGAGGGGCGCAACCCCGACAAGAGCAAAGAAGAGATCGAGCAGATGCTGCGCGAATACCTCGGGTGCGAGAAGGTGCTGTGGATCAAGGACGGCATCGACCCCGACGAGACGAACGGGCACATCGACGACGTGGCGTGCTTCATCGCGCCCGGCGAGGTCGCCTGCATCTGGACGGAGGACAAGAACCATCCATTTTATGAGCAGGCGCAGGCGGCTTACAAATTCCTGAGCGAGGCGACGGACGCCAAGGGCCGCAAATTAAAGGTTCACAAGCTCTGCCTGACAAAAAAGCCGTGCTTACTCGAGGGCGCGGATACCATCGACGCTGTGGAGGGTACTATCCCGCGTGAGGACGGCGAGGTCAGCATCGCGTCGTATATGAACTTTTTGATCGTCAACGGCGCGGTCATCTTGCCGCAGTACGGCGACGAAAACGACGCAGTCGCCATCGAACAGGTGCAGAAAATGTTCCCCGACCGCGAGGTCGTGGGCGTGCAGACGAAGGAGGTCGCCTTCGGCGGCGGCAATATCCACTGCATCACCCAGCAGCAGCCTGCGGTGAAGAAGTAAAAAAGAGTGCCGTCCGTGCAATAAATGTACGGGCGGCGTTTTTATGGTGCTTATGCAGTCTGCTCGCGGGCGATGCGGATGAATTCCGAGAGCACGCTCCACGGATACGAGCGGCTCAAGTACCCAAAGCAGATGGGATAGGAAGCCTCTGGGCAGAGCGGGAGAATGTGCAGGTGCGCGAACTGCTCGGGCGAGAGCGCTGTGTGCAGCAGATTTTCCGGGCAGAAGCATGCGCCGACGCCCTGCTCGCAGAGCGCGAGCAGCGTTTCGACGTTTTCCGACGTCGCTTTGCTGACGGGCGAGACGCCCGAGGAGCGCAAAAGTCCGCGCCCGATGCGCCCGCCGATGTCCTCCGCGGAGCCGAGAACAAAGGGACAGCCGCGCAGAGAGCTCAAATTTCCCGAGGCGATCTCGCCGCGGTACGTGTCAAGGTCGATGCCGCACTGCGCGAGCAGCCCATCGGACAGGCACAGCACGATGTGCTCCAGATAGTAATCCTCAAGCACCGCGCCGGGGAGCGGGCGGGGAAAGCCGGCGATGGCGAGGTCAATGCCGCCGCTGAGCAGCGCCTTTTGGATTGCGTCGTTCGAGCCCTCAAGCAGCGTGATCTCGACATTCGGGTATCTGCGCTGAAAGACGGGGATCAGGCGCGGCATGATGGCGCGGCCGCGCGTATAGGCGATGCCGACGCGCAGCTCGCCTTTCTGATTTTCGGAGATGTCGCAGAATTCGCGCTCCATGGCCTGTCGCGTCTGCCCGATGGATTCGGCATAGTGCAGAAACGTCCGGCCTGCGTAGGTGAGCTCAAGCGGCGTGCGGCGCACAAGGAGCGTGCAGCCGAGCTCCTTTTCAAGTCCCGCAATGTGGGACGAAAGCGATTGCTGCGTGATGTGCAGCGCTTCGGCGGCGCGGGTGAAGTTTTTCTCCCGCGCAAGCACGAGAAAATAGTCAAGAGAATGGAAATTCATGGGAACGCTCCTTTCACAGCTGCTTCTTGTAGAATATATCAATTTTAACAGTTTTACAAGATGAAAATCCGCGCTTATACTAAAGACAACGAAAGGCTGAACGAACGGCAAAGCGCACGGGTTTTCTTTTTCACCGCGCCTCCATCCACACACGTTTGTTCGCTTTGCGTGGGGGAACCTGACCGTCGGAGCACCGGCAGGAGATTTTGCAATTTCTGCCTGCTGCACTCCGGCTTGCAGGGCATATCGGAAAGGATGGCGGGAGAGAAACATGAGCATTTTAGAGCTGGGGAGCTTGCAGCTCACGCTTTTTGCGATGATGCTGATCGGCGCGCTCTACACCTCGATTTTTTTGATCCCGATGTGCATTGTGATGTGGTCGGTCGGCACGACGTACTTTGTCGCGGGCGAGACGGTGGAGAAGAAAAAGCTCATCAAAAACGTGCTGACGCACCCCTGCCTTGTCGCCATCTACTTGGGACTTCTCTGCATGGTGACGCAGGTGCAGCTGCCGTCCGTGATCCTGAACACGGTAAAGTACATCGGGAACTGCAACTCCGCACTGACAATGTTTATTGTCGGCACGATCCTGACGGATGCGCCGCTCAAGAGCATCGTGAGCCGCGACATGGTAAAGTTCAGCTTGCTGCGGCTCGCGCTGCTGCCCGCGGCAGCGCTGGGCGTTGGGCTGCTGCTGCACCTTGAACCGACGGCGCTTGGCGTGAGTGTCCTGATGACGGGCATGCCCGCGGGCGCGACGGCGGCCATTTTTGCCGCCAAATACGGCAGCGACGCGCCGTTCGCCGCGCGAAATGTCGTGTTCACAACGCTTTTATCCATGCTGACGCTGCCGCTGTGGGCGTATGCGGTGGGATAAAAACGGGTTTTCTTTTTGATCGCTTCGTGCTAAGATAGCGATGCTGTGTTAAAAAGGATAGGGAGGACTTGGATGGCTGCGATCGTTTTATTCTGCCTTGCGCTGCTCGTGTGCATCGTATTGAGGGCGAACATCCTCTACGCGCTCCTGGCGGGACTCGTGATCTTCACGCTGTACGGCAAAAAGCAGGGCTTTTCGTGGAAAGAGCTCGGGAAGATGATCTGCTCGGGCGTGAAGACGTCGGCAAGCGTGCTGCTCGTCTTTCCGCTGATCGGCATTCTGACGGCGTTCTGGCGCGCGTGCGGCACGCTGCCGTTCATTATCTGCTGCGCCGTCGACCTCATCCGGCCGGAGATCTTGCTGCTGATGACGTTTCTCCTAAACTGCGGCGTCTCGATGCTGACAGGCACGGCGTTCGGCACGGCGGCGACGATGGGCACCATCTGCGTGAGTGTCGGCATTTCGATGGGCATGGACCCCGTGCTGCTCGGCGGCGCGATGCTTTCGGGCGTATACTTCGGCGACCGCTGCTCGCCGGTCTCGACGAGCGCGCTGCTCGTGAGCGAGCTGACGGAGACGAACATTTACGACAACATCAAGCGCATGCTCAAGACGGCGCTCGTGCCGTTTCTTCTGAGCTGCGGCGTCTATGCGGTACTCGGCATGGTGAAAAGCGGCAGCGGCGCGGCGGGCGAGCTGTGGTCGCTCTACGGGCGCGAGATGACGCTTCACTGGGTCATGTGCCTGCCGGCGGTGCTCATTTTGATCCTGTCGGTCCTACGCGTGAACGTGAAAAAGGCGATGTCGGTCAGCATTTTAGCGGCGGTCGTGCTGTGCATTTTCCTGCGGCATCTGGACGCGGTGACGATCCTCAAGACCGCAATCTTAGGCTACACGGCGTCGGACGCCGAGGTCGGCGCGATGCTCAACGGCGGCGGCATCATTTCAATGGTGCGCGTGGCGCTGATCGTGATGATCTCGTCGGCGTATTCCGGCATTTTTCGCAAGACGGGGCTGCTCGACGGGCTGTGCGGGCGTGTGACGGCGCTGAGTGAGAGGACCTCGCCCTATGCCTCGATGCTGCTGACGGCGGTTTTGGCGGGCCTTCTCGCCTGCAACCAGACGTTGACGATCATCCTGACACACCAGCTCTGCGCGCCGTCGCAGAAGGATAAAGAAGAATTTGCCATCAACCTTGAAAACAGCGCCGTCGTCGTCGCGCCGCTGATCCCGTGGTCGATCGCGGGGGCGACGCCGCTCTCGACCGTCGGCGCGCCGATGACGGGCATGGCGTTTGCGTGCTTTTTATACATCCTGCCGCTGTGCGAGCTCGTGCGGCGGACAGCGCAGCAGCGCGCGGCGAAAAAAGCCGCCGCGCAGAAATGAGAAAGGACTTTGTATGAACGGAAAGACGTTACTGGCGGAAGCCATCGAAATGAAAGATGAGATCGTCGAGAACCGGAGAGCGATCCACCGCGCGCCGGAGGTCGGCGCGCACCTGCCGCAGACGGTTCAATTTGTCGAAGAAAAGCTGCGATTGCTCGGCTATGAGCCGCGCGAGCTGGGCGGCGGCGTGGTCGCGGAGCTCACGGGCGAAGATATGGGGCGCTGTATCCTGCTGCGCGCCGACATGGACGCGCTCAAGGTGCGGGAGAAGACCGACCTGCCGTTCCGTTCGGAAAACGGCAGCATGCACGCCTGCGGACACGATATGCATGCCGCGATGCTGCTGGGCGCTGCAAGGCTGCTCAAGGCGCATCAAAGCGAACTCAAGGGCACGGTGAAGCTCGTCTTCCAGCCCGACGAGGAAGGCTTCACGGGCGCGAAAGCGATGCTTAAGGCCGGTGTGCTGGAGGCGCCGGAGCCGCAGGCGGCGATGGCGCTGCACGTGAACTCCGGGACGCCGTCGGGCCTGGTGCTGTGCGGCAAGGGAACGTTTATGGCGGGCTGCACGCTGTTTCGCATCACGGTCAAGGGTGTCGGCTGTCACGGGGCAATGCCGGAGACGGGCGTTGACCCAATCAACATTGCCGCGCACATCTACCTTGCGCTTCAGGAGATCACGGCGCGCGAGCTGCCCGCAAAGACGCCCGCCATCGTGACAATGGGCAAATTCAGCGCGGGGCACGCGCCGAATATCATCCCGCAGGAGGCCGTGATCGAGGGCACGATCCGCACGTTCGACCGCGACGTGACCGCGCTGATCCTGCGCCGCATCGGCGAGATCGCGGACGCGACGGCCAGGGCCTTCCGCGGCAGTGCGAGCGTCGAAGAGCTCGCGAGCGCGCCGCCGCTCAAAAACGACGAGGCGCTGACCGAGCAGATGGCACGCTGCGCCGAAATGCTGTTCGGCGAGAAGAGCGTCTACCGCCTGCGTGAGGGCGGCATGGGCTCGGAGGACTTTGCGTCCTACACCTACGAGCTGCCGTGCGCGTATCTGTTGCTCGGCGCGGGCACGGCGCAGGAGGACGCGCGCTACGGAAAGCCCATGCACAACGAGAGCGTCGTCTTCAACGAGAACATTTTACCGCGCGGGAGCGCACTGCTCGCCTATGGCGCGATGCAGTGGCTCGAAGACCGGCAATAAAAAGATCCGCTTACGAATTTCGTAAGCGGATCTTTTATAATCGATTGTCGATGACTTAGCCGACGAGCGCCTCGGTATCCATGGCGATCATGAGCTCCTCGTTCGTGGGGATGAGGAGGACGGTGACCTTGGAGTCGGGCGCGGAGATGACGCGTTCTTCGCCGCGGACCTTGTTGGCGTCCTCGTCCATCTTGACGCCCATGAACTCGAGGCCGGAGGCGATGGCCATGCGCTGGGAAGCGCTGTTCTCGCCGACACCTGCGGTGAAGATGATGGCGTCCACGCCGCCCATCGCGGCGGCATACGCACCGATGAGCTTCTTCACGCCGTAGTTGAACATATCGACGGCAAGGCCGGCGCGCTCATTGCCCTGCTCGAAGGCCTCTTCGAGATCGCGGAAGTCGGAGCTGACGCCGCTGACGCCCATGACGCCGGACTTCTTGTTGAGGACATTGACCATCTCCTTGATGTCCATGCCGTACTTGTTCATCAGGTACTCGAGGATACCGGCGTCAATGTCGCCGGAGCGGGTACCCATGGGAAGACCGGCGAGCGGGGTGAAGCCCATGGAGGTGTCGACGCTCTTGCCGCCGTCGATCGCGGTGACGGAGGAGCCGTTGCCGAGGTGGCAGGAGATCAGCTTGAGCTGCTCGATGGGCTTGCCGAGCATATCGGCCGCGCGCTGGGAAACATACTTGTGAGAGGTGCCGTGGAAGCCGTAGCGACGGACCTTGTCCTTCTCATAGTACTCATAGGGAAGAGCATAGGTGTAAGCCACGGGAGGCATGGTCTGGTGGAAGGCAGTGTCGAACACGGCGACCATGGGCACGCCGGGCATGAGCTCCTGGCAGGCCTTGATGCCGATGATGTTGGCGGGGTTGTGGAGCGGGGCGAGGGGATTGCACTCCTCGATTGCCTGCATGACCTCGTCGGTGATGACGACGGACTTGGCAAACTTTTCGCCGCCGTGGACGACGCGGTGGCCGACAGCGTCGATCTCCTTCATGGAGCCGATGACGCCGTTCTTCTCGTCGACGAGCGCGTTCAGCACGGCCTGGATAGCCTCGCTGTGGGTGGGCATGGAGACGGAAGCGGCCTTGATGGCTTCCTTGCCGGGAAGCTGGGGCTTATAGGTGAACAGACCGTCGATGCCGATGCGCTCGCACAGACCCTTCGCCAGCAGCTCGCCCGTGGTGGGGTTGAGCAGCTGATACTTCAGGGAAGAAGAACCTGCGTTGATGACCAGAACATTCATAAGTATACTCCTTTTTCCGAGGGCGCTTGCATTGCGCCCGAATTTCCGATAAAATAAGAATCAAATTGATCGGATGTATAATTCAATACAAAATATATTATAACAACTTTTTTTGCAAAGACAAGTAAATTTAACAAAACGTAACTCTTTTGTAACCGCTTTGAGAGGACTTCCATGAGGATATTTGGTATAATATGCGAATATAATCCCTTCCACCGCGGCCACAAGTGGCAAATTGATGAATTGCGCCGTCTGGCAGGCGAGGAACAGTGCGCGGTCGTGTGCGCGATGAGCGGCGATTTTGTCCAGCGGGGCGATTTTGCCATTGAACGCGCGCATGCGCGCGCCGAGGCTGCCGTGCGCGGCGGGGCAGATTTAGTCCTTGAGCTGCCGCTGCCGAGGGCCATTTCGTCGGCGGAGGGCTTTGCCCGCGGCGGCGTGAGCATTTTGGCGGCGACGGGCGTGGTCGACACGCTGGCCTTTGGCAGCGAATGCGGTAACGCGGCGAAATTGCAGCGCGCGGCAAAGGCTCTGCTGCGGGCGGATTTTCCCGACGCGCTGCGAGAGGAGCTTGCCAAGGGCCTGTCCTTTGCCGCGGCGAGGGAGAGCGCCGCGAGGGCGCTCATCGGCGAGGATGCCGCGGTGCTCCGGGAGCCGAACGATATCCTCGGCGTAGAATACTGCAAGGCGCTGCTGCAAAGCGGCAGTACCATCGCGCCGCTGGCAATATTGCGAAAGGTCGTCGGGCACAACGGGGGTGCGGCGAAGGGCTTCGCCTCGGCGAGCCACATCCGCGAGCTGCTCACGAACGGAGAGGACGCCTCCGCGTATCTGACGGCGGAGAGCGCCGCCATCTATGCGCGCGAATGCGCAGCGGGCCGCGCGCCGGTGACGATGCAGAATGCGGAGCGAGCGGTGCTTTCCCGGCTGCGCGCGATGTGCGAGGAGGACTTCGCCCGCTATGACAGCGGGAATGAAGGCCTTTATCGCCGGTTTTATGACGCAGCGCGGACGGCAGCGTCCGTCGACGAGCTGCTCTCCGCGGTGAAGACGAAGCGCTATGCCTATGCGCGGCTGCGGCGGATGCTGCTTGCGGCGTATCTGGACGTGACGGCGGCGGATGTGCCGCCGGAGGTCCCCTATCTGCGCGTGCTGGCGTGCAATGAGCGGGGACGAAAGCTGCTCAAAACGATCAAAAAAACGGGAAGCGCGCCGGTGCTGACCAAGAGCGCCGATGTGCGCGCGTTGAGCGAGGAGGCGCAGAAGCTCTTCGCTCTGACGGCGCGCGCGGCGGATCAATACGTGCTCGCCTATCCCGAGCTGCGCGCGGCCAGAGGCAGCAGCGCGTGGACGGAGGGGCCTGTGATCGTTTGAGCAAGGAACCGAGACCTCGAAAGGAGAACAGAATGAAAAAATGGATGACGCTGCTGCTTTGCTGCGTGCTGGCGCTGAATTTGACCGCCTGCGGCGCAGGAGCGCCCGGCGGGCCGGAGGACAACGCGCCGCCGCAGGCGAGCACGCTGCACTTTGAAGTCGCAACGCAAGTTTACGAAAACGAGTACAAGGCCGACGACGGCACGGTGCTTCTGGCGGAGCGCTACGAACTGCCGGTGCTCGAACTGCGCACGGAGGACGGCGAGCTCTACACGCTGGCGGAGAACGTGACGGCGAACGGCGGCACGGGCAACCCCGCGCAGTTCACGGCGCAGAACGCCTTCAACACGGAGATGAACAACGTGCTCGCGGGTCTTGAGTCCGAGGCGGCGCAGATGGCCGCAGAGGCCAAGGAGCTCTATGCGGAAAACGGCACATCGGCCTTTTTGAACGGAAGCTACTGGACGAACGAGCTGAGCCTGACGCAGACCTACATGACCGAGGGGAAGTTCCTGAGCATCGCGGCGGAGAACTACACCTACTACGGCGGCGTGCATCCGAATTCCGCCACCCGCGCGTGGAGCTTTGATCTGACGACGGGCGAATTCCTGACGCTGGACGCGCTGGCCTCGGAGGAGGGCGATTTGCAGGGAAACTCGCTGCAGGAGAGCATTTATTGGAATATCTACGAGCAGATCGCGCAAAAGGGTCTCAGCGAAGGATATTTTGACGATTATGACTCTTATTTGCAGGATTTCCCCACGCTCGCGACGCTGAACTTTACGGAAAACGGCCTGACGGTCACGTTCGACCAGTACGTCATCGCGCCGTATGCGGCGGGGCCGCAGGTGTTCTCGGTGCCGTACAGCGAATTTTACAACGCGCTCAGCGAGCATGCGAAGACGATCCTGAGCGTGTCGCAGGAGCAGACCGTGACAGCGGATTTCAAGGCGGCGGCGACACTGTGGTCGTGGTTTTATATGGACGATCCGCCGATGGATTACAATGTGACAGCCGAGGTCGACGGCAATCTTTATGATCTGGCGGACATCAAGGGCGTGGAAACGCTGGAGGGCCTCCGTGCGCTGCTGCTGCGGTATGTCACACCGGAACTTGCCGACGAATGGCTGGGCAGCACTGAGCAGCGTTACCGTGATATTGACGGCAGACTCTATGTCATGTCCGCAGGCCGCGGCGGCAACGAGAGCCTGGGCGGATACACGTGCACGGTTGCGCTCGACGGCGACAGCGGCGTGCTGACGCAGACGGTCACGCTGCTTGCGTGGGACGACACCGCGCAGGCGTGGGCGGACACCGGCAAAACGGAAGCCTACGAATATCCATTTACCCTCGTCGACGGCCACGCAGTGTTCTCCGCATTCCCGTATCCGTACTGAGAGAATAGGAGAGAGGGAGGGGAGTCCCATGGCGTAAAAAGTGCGGCCGCGCCGCAGAAGCGATCATATAGGACCACTTTTACGGAGGATGAGAGAAATGAAGAGAGTAAAAATCTTTCTGCTGCTTTTTACCCTGTGCTGCGCACTGACTGCTTGCGGCACAAAGCCCGCGGACGATGTACCGCCGCCGGATGATGAGACGTCTGCGGTGGACATCGAATGGTTCAACACGGAATTTTTCAATGTGGGCAGCGGCGTGTGCATGACGAATATGCTGCTCAGCAGCTATTACGACACCGCCGCGGACATCGACCTCTATGAGCTCTTCTATAATGGCCCGACAGGAATACAGGAAGAGGTTACTGAGGCAGAACAGACAGCAATCGGCCCAGTGGCGTTTGAGCATTATCCCATCAAAACGCAGAGAACGGAAATGGACGCCTTTTTGCAGGAGTATTTGGGCGTGGCACTGGACGAGACGAACAAAAAGAATCTCGACCAGTTCATCTATCTCGAGGAGTACGACGCCTATTATCTGCTCCACGGCGATACGAATTTCCAGCGCTGCACGGTCACCTCGCTCGAGCAGAACGAGGACGGGACTATCACGCTCACCTATGAGCAGGAGAGCGGTGAAAAGGGGATCGTCACGCTGAAGGGCAGCAAAGGCAGCTACCAGTTTGTGTCGAACAAGGAAGCGTGAAGATAAAAGAAAATGCTGGCTCTTATGAGCCAGCATTTTTTATGTAGCTTACCGGTAGCGCTCGCGGTGTGCGTGCATGATCTCAGCCAGCAGCACACCGTTGTCGGGCGGGGTGTAGGTGATGGCGTTCGCGCCTGCCGCGATGGTCTTGCGAATAGTCTCATCCTTCGGGCCGCCGGTGGCGATGATGGGGATCTCGGGATGGCGCTCGCGGAGCGCGGCGACGAGCTGCGGCGTTTCCGACGCGGCGGAAACGTTCAAAATGTCGACGCCTGCGGCGATACGAGCCTCAGTGTCCTGCGTGGCGGAGACGATGGTCGCCACGACCGGAATGTCGATGTGCGACTTGATGTCGCGCAGAATATCCGCCGAAACGGGCGCGTTGAGCACAACGCCGTAAGCGCCGCAGTGCTCAGCCTCCATCGCCTGGGCGACAGAGCGCGCGCCAGACGTGAAGCCGCCGCCGACGCCGCAGAACACGGGCATATCCGCCACGCTGATGACGGCGCGCACGATGCGCGGCTGCGGGGTAAAGGGATAAACGGCAATCACCGCATCGGCATTGACGCTTGCGATGGTGGCAACGTCAGTGGAAAAGACAAAGGACTTGATCGTTCTGCCGAAGATGCGGATGCCGCTGCACTCGTTGATGCACTCGGGTACCATCAGCATATGGTTGCGGAGCTTTCCGCTGTAACTCGGCGTGGGCGTAGGGGTAAAATCGCTCATAAAAACACCTTCCTTTCCGCAGGTAATAGATGACCGGTAAAATGTTATGCAGGGAAATTATTCGACATGAATGCTTGCACGCATGGCGAGGATCGTCTGCTCAATGAGCGTGTCAAGATCCCAGCCGAGCATTTCCGCGCCGCGCTCGATGACCTCGCGCGAGCAGCCGGCGGCAAACTTCTTGTCCTTGTACTTTTTCTTGACGGACTTGACCTCAAGATCGCTGACGCTCTTACTCGGGCGCATGAGCGCGACCGCGCCGATCAGGCCTGTGAGCTCGTCGGTGGCAAAGAGGATCTTTTCCATCTCGTGCTGCGGCTCGGGAAGGCCGTCAAAGTGCAGGCCATAGCCGTGGCTGGCGGTGGCGCGGATCAGGCGCTCGTCGAGACCGTTTTCACGCATGATCTCCTGCGACTTGATGCAGTGCTCGTCGGGATACATCTCAAAATCAAGGTCGTGGAGAAGGCCGACGATCTCCCAGAAGTCCGCCTCGTCGCCGTAGCCGAGCTTTTCCGCGTACCAGCGCATCACGTCGGCGACGGTGTTGGCGTGCTTTAAGTGGAATTCACCCTTGTTGTACTGCGTGAGCAGCTCCCACGCCTGTTCTTTCGTATATGCCATAATGATTGCCTCTCTTTGCTTATGGCTGCTCGTCCGTAAAGTGGACGTGATTGAAAATGTGGTCAGAGCAGAAGCAGTGGTACCCTGCGCACTTGCTGCAATAGCGGAACTGCAGTTCAGGATTTGTCACGTCTGTGCGGCCGCACACGGCGCATTTGTGGCGGAAGCCCTGCGTCTGCTGCTGATACTGCTCCTGGCGCTGCTGGGCACGCACGGTGTTATGGAAGTGCGTGGCCTGCTTGCTCTGGTGGCGTTCGAGTCCCCAAAACCGTGTAAGCTCGGGCCAGAAGAAAATGACGAAATTCAAAAGCGCCACGATGGGCATGATGGAATAGTACCATCTGCCGGCGGCAATGTAGCGCACAATGTCGAAGAAGAAGTAGAATACGTCAATATACGCGAGCCACTTCATGCGGATGGGGAAGACGAAAAACAGCAGCACCTGCGCATCGGGATAGAGGAGCGCGAAGGCCATGAACATGGCAAAGTTGACATAATTTGCACCGTAGACGGGGATGCTGTAGCCCGTGATCAGGCTGACGATGCTCGCGCCGACGACGGTGAGCAGCATGCCGCTCAGGTAATACGTCGTAAACTTGGCTGTGCCCCACTGCCGCTCGAGCGTCGAGCCGATCCAGTAGTAGAAATAGCAGGTGATGAGAAGATAGAACGGACTCGTGCTCTCAGGGATGAGGACGAAGGTGACGAGCCGCCAGACCTGCCCATGGAGAAGACCCGAGAGCGTGTAGGAGAAGAAGCTCAGAAAGCTGCCGTTCGAGAAGTTGGACAAAAGCCCCAGCACCACGTTGCCGATGACAACATAGAGCATCAGGTTGGGGATGCCAAAATTCGGGTGCAGGATACAAAAGCGGTCGATCGCCTGGTTGAGTTTTTTCAATGCGAGATACCTCGTTTCGATCAAATAACATTTGCAAATATTATTACACAGCGGCGGGGAAAAGTCATCAATAAAGTTTGAACAAATGACCATTCCTGAATGGAATGAAGAGCAAGAATGCGGAAAGAAACGAATTCTTTCCACATTCTTAACACTTGTTCACTTGAGATCGAGCTCGGGCGGAACGTCGATCTCCTCGCCGACGTATTTGCCGTTCTTTTTCCGCTGGCGCACGCACTCGGTCAAAAGATACTCGATTTGGCCGTTGACGGAGCGGAAATCGTCCTCTGCCCAGGCGGCGATGGCGGCGTAGAGCTTGGGGGACAGGCGCAGGGGCACCTGCTTTTTGGCGTTGTCGTTCATGGCAGCCTCTCAAAAAGTAGCGCGGCGCGCTTAATACAGGCTTCCGGAGTTGACGACGGGCTGGGCATCGTGGTTGCCGCACAGCACCACGAGCAGGTTCGAGACCATGGCCGCCTTGCGCTCCTCGTCGAGCTCGACCGTGCCCTTTTCCGCCAGACGCTCAAGCGCCATTTCGACCATGCCGACCGCACCGTCAACGATCATCTTGCGCGCGTCGATGATGGCGCTGGCCTGCTGGCGCTGGAGCATGACGGCCGCAATCTCGGGCGCATAGGCGAGGTAGGTGATGCGCGCTTCGATGATCTCAAGGCCCGCGTCGGCGACCTTGGCCTGAATTTCATCGCGGATGCGCGCGGCGACGACCTCGCTCGAGCCGCGAAGGCTGCCCTCGTCGGCCTGACCGTCGCCCGTGGTGTCGACATTCGGAGCGACATCGTAGGGATAGACGCGCACGATATTGCGCAGCGCCGCGTCGCACTGGAGCGACAGGTACTCCTTGTAGTTATCCACGTTGAATACGGCCTTGGCTGTGTCGGTCACGCGCCACATCACGGCGATTCCGATCTCCACGGGGTTACCGAGACAGTCGTTGATCTTCTGGCGGGCGTTGTTGAGCGTCATGATCTTGAGCGAGATCTTCTTGCTGCCGCCCACCTCGACCGCGGCGGACGCGCCCTGCATGGCAGCGAGAAGGTCCGTGCCCTTGTGGCCGCCGTCCACATCGCCGGACTGGTTGAGCTTCGTCTTGGCGGCGGGGTTAAAGGACGAGCAGAAGGGATTGACGAAGTAGAAGCCCTCGCCCTTGAGCGTGCCGATGTACTTGCCGAACAGCGTCAGCACCAGCGCCTCCTGCGGCTTCAGAACGCGCAGGCCGCACAGTGGGATCCAGCCGAGCAACAGCAGGATGACGCAAAGGACGACAAGGGGCAGAAAGCCCGCATTGATGCCGACGATCAGAAAAACGACCGCGGCGATGTAGAGAACAAGCTCGAGCAGCAGCACGAGCATGCCGTTTTTGTGACCGGTGATGATCTTTTCTTCCATAAAAAGCACCTCCAAACTTGATATCAAAATAATATCACAACAATATGAGGTGTCAAGAGGAAAATGCAAAAAAACGACCGGTGATTGCACCGGTCGGTGAAAAAAGCGTGTGAGCAACAGTTTGACAAATTGAAAGCTGTCAAGCAATTATTTCTCCTTTTCCAAAGAGGTAATGATTGCAGACCCCATTACAACAATTGCAAGAATTGGACCGAGCTGAGGCCAATTCATTATTTCGGCTCCAAATCCAGAGCCAAGATATCCCAAGATAATAGCAATAATGGAAGATTTAGCTGATTTCCTCATATATTCGTACCCCTTTGTTAAATTCTGCTTGTTGAAATGATCTTACCACAGCCCGTCAGAAAGCACAAGCACAGCCGCGGTGGTTCGAGCCACCGCGGCTGTTTGGATGATCTGCTTTATGCGTAGTGGTATTTTTTCCGTCCGAGGAGGAAAAGCGTTTCTGTGACGATCAGTGTGAGCGCTTCGGCCACGGTGATGGCCAGCCAGATGCCGTTGATGCCGAGAAGTTTTGGCAAAAGAAGTACCGCGGCGACCTGAATGACGAGTGTGCGCAGGAACGAAATGAGCGCGCTGGCTGTGCCATTGTTGAGCCCCGTGAAAAACGCCGAACCGAAGATATTGAAACCACAGACGAGGAATGAGAGCGCGTAGATGCGCAGCGCGTTGACCGTCATGTCGCACAGCTCCGCGTCGTAGCCGACGAAAAGATGTGCGATGGGGTTTGCCAGCAGGATGGACGAGGCCGTCATCGCAAGGCTCGTGATGAGCGTGACGGTCAGGCTCTTTTTGAGGAGGCTCTTGAGCTCGGCGTGATTCTTCGCGCCGTAGTGATAGCCGACGACGGGTGTGACGGCGATGGAATAGCCGAAGAAAAACGCCATGAAGATGAAGCTCACGTACATCAGAACACCGTAGGCATTCACGCCGTTTTCCTTGGCAATCGCCATGAGCTGCACGTTATAGAGTACGCCGACGAGAGAGGTCGAAAGGTTGCTGACCATCTCGCTCGAGCCGTTGTAGCAGGCCTTGCCGAGGGCGCGGAAGTCAAAGCGCGGACGCGTGAGGCGCAGCGGTGAATCGTTCGGGCGGAGAAAGTAGACAAGCGGGATGAGCGCGCCGACAATCTGCGAAAACGCCGTGGCGAGCGCCGCGCCGAGAAGCCCGAACGGGAACACGTAGACGAGCAGAAAATCGAGTACCATGTTCGTCAGCCCCGCGAACACCGTCACGCGCAGGCCGAAGTGCGGCTTTTCCGCCGTGGCCAAAAAGCTCTGGAAGCTGTTTTGCAGCATGAAAAAAGGGAGAGCAGCCAGCAGCACGCGCCCGTAGAGCACGCAGTCATCGATCGTCAGGTCCGTCGCGCCGACGGCGAACGAGATGGGGCGCAGGAAAACGATGCACACGCCGCTTAAAATCGCGCCGCCGGCGGCAAGCACGATGACGAGCATGGAGAAGATCTCGTTCGCTTTCCTGGGCTTGCCCTCGCCGAGCGTTTTGGCGATGAGCGCGCTGCCGCCCGTGCCGATCATAAAGCCGACGGCGGCGAGCGCCATGATGACGGGAAAGATGAGGTTCAGCGCGGCAAACGAATTTTTGCCGACGAAGTTCGAGACGAAAAAGCCGTCGACAATGCTGTAAATAGAGGTGATGATCATCATCAAAATGCTGGGCGCGACAAAGCGCAGCAGCTTTTGATACGTAAAATGATCGGAAAGGGAAATCTGCATGGAAGAGCCTCCGATTGTTTCAAAAAATATAAAAAAAGTCCGGTCACTGCTTGACCGGACGCATCCGACATCTCTCGACCGCTGCGGCTGCGGCCGCAAGTCCCCGATGACATTCAATTTGTGAACAATATTGTAGCATAAATCCGGACAAAGTCAAGTATTTGCACAAAATCTTCAAAAACTGATTGACAAAACGCACAAACATGGTAGAATACGATTCGGCGAAAGCCACAAGTGAATACTTCATCGAGAGTGGTTGAGGGATCGGCCCTATGACACCACGACAACCTGCCCGAAGAGGCAAGGTGCCAAATCCGACGAACGAATCGAAAGATGAGGAAGAGCAGAAAGCGCGATACTCTGTCGGTTCGACAGAGTATTTTTTGTTTTTCCCAACAACGAGAAAGGAAGAAAAAGAACCATGGCAAAACGTTTATTCACCTCCGAATCCGTCACCGAGGGGCATCCCGACAAGATCTGCGACCAGATCTCCGATGCGGTGCTCGACGCGATCCTTGAAAAAGACCCCAACGGCCGCGTGGCCTGCGAGACGACCGTCTCCACCGGCCTTGTCCACATCATGGGCGAGATCACCACGAGCTGCTATGTCGACATCCCGAAGATCGCGCGCGACGTCATCCGCGACATCGGCTACGACCGCGCGAAGTACGGCTTTGACTGTGACACCTGCGGCGTTATCACGAACATCGACGAGCAGAGCGGCGATATCGCGATGGGCGTCGACAACTCCTTTGAAAATAAGGAAAGCGGCGCGAGCGAGCTCGACAACGGCGCGGGCGACCAGGGCATGATGTTCGGCTACGCCTGCACCGAGACCCCTGAGCTCATGCCGCTCGCGATCTCCCTTTCCCATAAGATGGCAAAGAAGCTGACCGACGTGCGCAAGCAGGGCCTTGTCGACTATCTCCGTCCCGACGGCAAGACGCAGGTGACGGTCGAGTACGACGAGAGCGGCAAGCCCGTCCGCGTCGACACGGTCGTCCTCTCCACCCAGCACGCGCCGGAGGCGACGCTTGAGCAGATCCGCAAGGACATGATCGAGCTTGTCATCAAGCCGACCGTTCCCGCGGAGCTGATGGACGAGAACACCAAGATTTATGTCAACCCGACCGGCCGCTTCGTCATCGGCGGCCCGCAGGGCGACAGCGGCCTGACCGGCCGCAAGATCATCGTCGACACCTACGGCGGCAGCGCCCCGCACGGCGGCGGCGCATTCTCCGGCAAGGACCCGACGAAGGTCGACCGCAGTGCCGCTTACGCCGCGCGCTATGTCGCTAAGAACATTGTGGCCGCGGGCCTTGCCGACAAGTGCCAGGTCCAGCTCGCCTACGCTATCGGCGTTGCGCATCCCGTGAGCGTGCTCGTTGAGACGTTCGGCACCGGCAAGGTCGATGACGGTAAGCTCGAAGAGGCCGTCGAGAAGGTCTTCGACCTGCGCCCGACCGCCATCATCCGCGACCTCGACCTGCGCCGCCCCATCTACCGCCAGCTTGCCGCTTATGGCCACATGGGCCGCGAAGACCTCGGCGTAACGTGGGAGAAGACTGACCGCGTCGACGCACTGCTCGCCGCGCTCAAGTAAGAGCAATCGAAGACGGGGCAAAGCCCCGTCTTCGAAAAAGTTTCGCTGCGTTTTGCGCCTTGCCACCCGCAGGGCGGCTGCGACATTGCACCGTCGCGGCATTACGATTCCCGCACCCTTTCGGGCGCGCCAATCGTGCCGCTTCCTCGAAAACGGCTTGCTGTTTCCGCCGCAGGCGGCGCTTCACCGTTTTCCACTCCGCGCAAAGTGTTTTCTGCCACGCGCATGTCGCGGCAGAAAACCGATTCAAATTTATTTCGTGCCGTGCGCGGCACGAAACTCTGTGAGACCATTTGATAAAAACAGCGCCGACCCGCGAAAGCGGGCTGGCGCTGTTTTCCTATATGGGCGGGATTGATCAGTTGTGGTGCTCCTCGTCCCAGAGCTTTTCGGCCTCGGGGCGCCAGCAGGCGGCGTAGGACTCGCACTTGTTGCACAGGTGCTCCACGCTCTCGGGCGCTTCCAGGTCGGTCGAATGCGCGCCGCTGCGCGCGACCATCTGTGGCAGATATTCGGGATTTTCCAGCATCGGGCAGGGGCGCAGGTGGTTGTTGTTGAACGGCTGGCCCTTGCGGTACTCCTTAAAAAGCGGCTGCTGGAGACATTCGAGGAAGCTCTTTTCGCGGATGTTCGCGCCGGAATAGTGGATAAACACGCAGGGCTCAACGTCGCCCGCGGCGTTGATATGGCAGTAGAGCTTGCCGCCGGCGATGCAGCCGCCTGTGAACTCGCCGTCATTCTGGAAGTCGATGGCGAAGATCTCCTTGCCGCCGGTGAGACCGCGGATCTCGCGCACACGGTCTTTCATATAGGCGCGCTGCTCGGGATTAAGCAGCAGGTCGGTCGTCGCGCCCATGCCGACTGGCATGTAGTGGAAGTACCAGGCGAAGAAGCAGCCCTTGGAGATGAGCAGGTCGAGGAACTCATCGCTCGTGACGACCTTGTAGTTCTTGCTCGTGTAGCAGATGGACACGCCGAACGGGATGTGGTTTTTGTGCATGAGGTCCATCGCGGCGAGCGCCTTTTCAAAATGTCCCGCGCCGCGGCGGCCGTCGTTGGCGTCCTCAAAGCCCTCGATGCTGACCGAGACGATGAAGTTGCCCACGCGCTTGAGCTCGTCGCAGAAGGCCTGGTCGATGAGCGTGCCGTTTGTGAAGGCGTGGAAAGCGATGTCGCGGTGCTTTTCGCACAGGCGGAAGATGTCCGCCTTGCGCATGAGCGGTTCGCCGCCGGTGAAGAGGCAGGCGTGGGTGCCGAGCTCTGCGCCCTCGGTCAGCACGCGGTCCATCTCCTCAAAGGTGAGGTTCTGCTTGTGGCCGTACTCCGCCGCCCAGCAGCCCGCGCAGCGCATGTTGCAGGCGCTCGTCGGGTCCATGAGGACGATCCAAGGGATATTGCAGTCATACTTCTCGGAGTTTGCCCGTGCCTGCTGGAAGCCGCGGAAGCCGCCCTCGTAGGCGGCGGCCGTCAGGAAGGTCCTGAGAAGGTAGGGGTCGCACTCGCGCAGCAGGCGCTCGGCGTAGTGTGCCCATTTGCTGTCGGGGTCATTTGCAATCTGGTGCAGCATCTCGAAGGTCTCCGGCGTCCAGACGCTGGAGTGGATCTTTTGGACCATGTTGACAAAGTCGTTTGCGACGGTGCAGACGTCCTTCGTCTGGCTTTTTCTGATGAGCGAGTCGAGCATGGCCTCAAAGGCCTTGCGCTCTGCTGCGTGGGCGATTTTTTCTGCTGCGTTCATAGTGTCACGATTCCTTTCCCTGCCCGCGGTGCGGGCATCCTAAAAATTCAGGAGGAAAGGGCGCGATCCTTTCCCTCCGTTGCCTGTGCGGCGATTTTCTGGAGCTTTTCCATGCGCGCATCGAGCTGTGCGCTGATCTCGGCGCACTCATAGAGCTCGCGCTCCACGTATTCCATTTCGGGGAGATTTTTCTTGTAGCGGATCTTATGCTCAAGGCTGGCCCACCAATCCATCGAGATCGTGCGGAACTGCACCTCGACTTTCATGAGCCGCTTCTGGTCATGCAGGAAGATGGGCGTTTCGACGATGAGATGGAGGCTGCGGTAGCCGTTGGGCTTAGGGTTTGCGATGTAGTCCTTGTGCTCTAAGAGTGTGATGTCGTCCTGGCGCAAAAATGCCTCGGAGAGTTTGTAGATGTCGGCAGGGTGCGAGCAGATCACGCGCACACCGGCGATGTCGTTCAAATTCTTTTCGATGCTCTCCACCGTGAGCGGATATCCGCGGCGGCTGAGCTTTTCCATGATGCTCTCGGGGGACTTGAGGCGGGTCTTGATCGTCTCGATGGGGTTGCGGTCGTATTGCAGCGAGAGCTCCTCGTTGAGCACGTTGAACTTCGTCTCGACCTCCATGATCGCGCAGCGGTAATAGCTCATCAGCTCACGGTAGGGCTGGAAGTATTTCTGGACCCACTGCTGTACCTCACCGTGGGAAAAACGGGAGAGCAGCACCTGTTCAAGATAAGTGCGATCGACAAGCGGACGGATCGGCACTGTCATCAGCTCCTTTGTACTTAGCATTTCTTGTCCCGCACGGAAAAATGCGGGCTTGCAGGAAAAGCATAGCAAAGAAGCGCCGCGCTTTCAATGGGCAGGGTGTAAACTTTTTTGTTCACTGCGCGAGAAGGGGACGCTCCCCTCGTTAACACCAACTTAACAAAGAAAACTGCCGAAAACTATGGACAAAAGGAGCCGCGTATCAGATTTTCAGACAGTGGCACGCAAATGTCACAGAAGACAAAATATAAGAAAACGTCCTTTTCCGGTGGAAAGGACGTTCAAATAGACGATATTTAAAAGAAAAATTGTGTTTATGCGCCGATCACATGCGCCGTCATCATCTGCCAGAGGATGGAGAGCTGCTGTGTGGAGATGAGTACATAGGCCAGAATGAAGACGAACCAGAGCTTCTGCATGTTCTCCTCTTTTTTGCAGAGGAAATAGCAGTAGGAAAAATACGCCACGGCGTCCACGATCAAAACCGTGAGGAACATGACGAGAAAGCCCTGCTCGCTCTGCTCGGCGGTGCCGGTGTAGAGCGAGAGGAGAGAGTAATATAAAAACGTGGCGGTGAACGGCCACTTGAGCTTGCGCCAGTCGTGGATGCGGTCTTTCTTATTCATGGAAGCGCTCCTTTTTTGCGTTTTCCACAGTATACCCTGCGGCACGGCAGATTGCAAGGGGAAATGACCTTGCCAAGCGGGCGTGGGGTGTGGTAGACTGCAAAAAAGAGGTGATATACATGCTGGATACGTTGATCCGCGGCGCGAAGATCGTCGACGGCACGGGAAAGGCGGCGTTCACGGCGGACGTCGGCATTTTAGACGGCATGATCGAAGCGGTCGGAAATTTATCAGGTGCGCAGGCGTTCGAGACCATCGAGGCCGCGGGCCGCGTCCTGACGCCGGGCTTTATCGACATGCACCGCCACGCCGACGCGGCGCTGTTTCGCGAAGGCTTTGGCGAGGCGGAGCTCTGCCAGGGCCTCACGACGCTTGTGAACGGCAACTGCGGCATGTCGCTCGCGCCGCTCTCGGGCGCGCACGCGGACGAGTGCGCGAAATACCTCGCGCCCATCACGGGGAACATCCCGCCGGAGCTGCGCTTTGCGTCCATTGACAGCTATTTCAAGGCGGCGCAGGGGCGGGGACTGCCGCTCTCGTGCGCGGAACTCATCGGCATGGGCGCGCTGCGTACGCTTGCCGCGGGCTTCACGACGGGAGATTTGTCACCGCTCGAGCTGCGCGATCTGCACTATCACATGGAAGCGGCGCTGGCCGACGGCGCGTGCGGCGTGTCGCTCGGCCTTGGCTACGCGCCGGAGATCTTTTACTCGACCGACGGGCTCATCCGCGCGCTCGCGCCGCTGCACCGGAGCGGCGTGCCCATCTGTGTCCACATGAGGCAGGAGGGCGACGGCGTGGTCGATGCGCTGCGCGAAATGCTCGAGGTCGCCCGCGCGCTGCAAACGCCGCTGGAGATCAGCCATCTCAAGGCCATCGGAGGGCGCAACACGCGAAAAGCCGTGCCGGAAATGCTCTCGCTCATTGAAAAGGCGCGGGAGGACGGGCTTGACGTCATGTGCGACGTGTACCCCTACACTGCGGGCTCGACACAGCTTATCCACGTGCTGCCGCCGGAATTCCAGGAGGGCGGCACGGAGGCGCTGACCAAGCGCCTGCTCGACGATGCTGCGCGAAAGGAAATGCGCGCGCGGATGGAGGCGGGCAGCGACTTTGAGAACATCACGCTGCTCGTTGGCTTTGACAATGTGATCGCCATCGGGCTTCAGATGGACGAATACCGCCGCTTTGAGGGAAGATCCGTCGCCGAGATCGCGCAGACGCTTCAAAAAGACCCGTTCGATACGCTCTTTGACCTGCTGGCGGCGGAACAGTGCAATACGGGGATGATCGACTACATCTCGGACGAAGAAGACGTGAAAGATATCCTGCGCGCGCCGTTCTCGGGCGTCATTTCAGATGCGACGTACCCCAGCGGCGGGCGTGTCCACCCGCGCGTGTGCGGCACATTCGCGCGGCTCATTGAAAAATACGTCGTGCAGGAGCGCGTGCTCACGCTCGAGCAGGCCGTGCACAAGGCGACGGGGCATGCGGCGGACCGCTTCGGCTTTGAGAAAAAGGGCGTCATCGCGGCGGGCATGGACGCGGACCTTTTGCTCTTCTCGCCCGAAAACGTCCGCGAGCACGGTACCTACGCGCGGCCCAACCTGCCTGCGACAGGCTTTGACGAGGTATTCGTGCTCGGCGAGCGCGTGATCGAAAACGGCGTGTACCGCGGCGGCAGCAGCGGCGAGATGCTGGGAGCGCGGATGGGATACTGAAATCTTAAAGAAATTTTCAGGTGTATTTTCGCCGCCGTATGATATGCTGGCAGGGACAACAAATTTGCGGAGGCTGGATCAAGTGGAGCACTTTTAGGATACGGTGGATACGATCGGCGAGGGCTTTGGCTTTTCGCTCTTCGGCGCGCGGCACTTAGTGACGCTTGCGCTGTATATCGGATTTGCCGCGCTGAGCTGCAAGCTCTACAAGGCGGCGGACGAGAAGAAGCGGGCGCAGCTGCGGGTGCTCTTTGCCGTTCTCCTGCTCGCGGACGAGGCGTTCAAACAGATCGGTTTGCAGATCGGCGGGAATTTCAACTGGGACTATCTGCCGCTGCACCTGTGCTCGATCAACATTTTCCTTATCGCGCTGTACGCATGGAAGCCGAGCAGGCTGCTCGACAATTTTCTTTATTTTATCTGTATCCCCGCGGCGACGGCGGCACTGCTGTTCCCGACGTGGACGTCGCTTCCGGCGGCGAACTTCATGTTCTGGCATTCGACGAGCGTGCACATTCTGCTTGCGGCCTATCCCATCATGCTGTTTTCGGGCGGTGATATCCGACCGAGCGTCAGGTACATGGGCAAGTGCTTCTTGCTGCTGCTGGCGATGGCGGTGCCGATTTATTGCGTCAACCTGCTGCTCGATACGAATTTCATGTTTCTGATGTACGCGCCGGACGGCAATCCGCTCGCGTGGTTCCGCGACCATGTCGGCTACCATTGGATCGGATTCCCCGTGCTGCTCGTGGCGGTGTTCGCGCTGATGGACGTGCCAATCATGCTCAAAAAGCGGAAAGAGGATAAATTGCTCAGCGCGGTAAAATAAAAAAGCGGTTCTCCCTAAGCCGGGCGTTCGTAAAACAGATTTCGAGAGATGACACGGCAGCCGCCTGCCAGGATCGGTTACGAGTACCCGAATAAGCCAAGGAAACTTCAAGTCCCATGTTTGCACCGTCAAGGTGTCGCGCATGGGGCTTTTTGCAGATCGGGGTTCTGTACGCAGTAAAACGGTCAGGTTCTCGTATATAAGAATGTTCTTTCGTTGAGAAATATGGTATACTCGGCTCAACAAATCGGGATTTATTGTGCTTCCCCTTGAAAAACCTTGTAATATCAGGCGTTTCCGCCTATCA
>OGHO01000186.1_pt1 | contig 92708 bp, 84 predicted proteins | sample 1571421 | NCBI WGS metagenome assembly OGHO01 (sample SAMEA2581937, study PRJEB24529) | metagenome | biome: Human gut stool | place: China | collected 2011
TGATGAAGTTGAGCAGAATCCGTTTAGTTCTAAAGTAGGCGATTATGAGTTTGAACATAGAACGTTCAGATATTATCCTTACGATATTCAGCTTGGAACAGGTGCTCAAAGACTTAAAACAGCTCTTGCAAATATACAAGCACAACAGATGCTGGGATTGTTATAGCAGATATTGTTGTTGGTGATCGTGATGGTCACCAACAACATCATTTTAAAGATACTCCCATTCTGTGTTCATTCTGTGTTCATTCTATGCTTCAGGGCGTGAATAAAACTCATTACTTCTCAACTGATAAGCGAAATCATCTAACAAATAATCCTCATGGAAGACAAAGACTGGCTCAAACTATTCATATACTTAGTAGTAGCGTTATTGCTCATGCTAAAGCTAATAGATGGTTTGTCGATCACAATTAATAACATATTAAACTAAGTAAACATCATGGATAAATTAAATAATATAACGATAATTGTATTAGCTTTTGCTGTTACAAGTCTTGGTATTGGTCTTTTTGCTACCAATAATCGTATTGATAAACTAACTAAAACAGTTGATATTAATAGTTCTAATATTGAAACTGTTAAAAATGTAGTAATTAAGCATGATAGTGCTATTGCTATTAATCATTATAAGATTGAATATCTTATTAATCTTAATAGTGAACTTGAAGTTTCAATTGAAGATATTAATGTTTCTATTGGTAGAAGTAAAATTACTAATGGATATAAAAATCTTAGATCTTTTAATAGTTGGAAAATGAGAGATTATGTAAGTAAACAAATGAATAGTGATGAATGATAAATATAAGAGAGAGTTAGGAGATAAGATATTGAAAGTTGGAGTTGTTATGATTGTTGGAGTAGAGTTAGCGATAATTGTGATGATGATTAGTGGAGTATAGAAGAGAGTGAAGGAGATAGTAAGCGAAGGAGAACCATTCGACAAGCTTTTATTATTTATATAATATATATTATATATAATAAAACCAATTATGCTGCCACTTCTATCACTAATTCTCTCCCTAATTCTAATACTAATTCTCTCACTGGTGCTCTTACCTATGCTGTTCTTAGTTCTCCAACTGATAACAAAACTAATAATCCTCTCAGATAATAATTATGCTGTTCTTAATCATCTAATTCTGTAATTAGTCTCAATAATGATATTTTAGATGATAATGAAACTGATTATTATACTACTGATAAGCTAAATGAAGTTCACGGAGTGAGATTGATAACGAATTAAATAATAAACTTATGAATAATCTACCTCTTAATTTATATTATTTTAGAAGTAATAAAACTAATGATCATGCTATTATTATTGCTAATACTTCTATTGAAGCTCTTGGTATACTTAAAGATAATATAACTCCTAATCAATTTAATAGTATTGATATTAGAAGTTATATTGGTCCATTTGATGATAATCAAGTTAGAATTTTAATTAATACTTTTGATGAACAATAAACTTATGAAAGCTGAATATAAACTTGTAAACTTATTTAAAGATAATTCTGATATTGATTGTAGCAATTGTCCTATCACTATTATATGTATTACTACAAATGCATTACGTAATGCTGAACTTTATAAAAGAATGCCTATTAATCTTTTAAATAATGCTATTAATTATGATAAAAGTATTATAGATATTGATACTGATGAAGATTTAAATTATTTAAAAGAACTTTCTAATAGATGTTATAATAGTAATGATGTTACTATTGATAGAAAAGAAAGTGTTGCTAAATATAGATTAAATAGAACAACTGATGATACTTGTTGTGATACTTGTGCATTAGTAATAATATGTAGAAAATATCATCAATTTAATAGAGATCATATAAATAAAGCAAATGTAGTTAATATAGAAAAATTTGCTAAATTTTATGATGTTGATATTAATGATATATTACTAATTAATGAATGTATTAAATCAAGTGTTAACATTAATATTGTTGAAAATAAAGATTAAAGTAATACTTTACGAGAACTAATAAAAAATATATAATTTAATTTATTTATACCACTATCATGACTATACATTATTGCATCAACAAATCTTATTCTTCTAAGAAGCGTACGATTAATCGTTTCATTGTTAATTACAATGCTCCTGTAAAATCATTTGTTATAACAACTGAAAAATTATATGCAGCATTATCTGGAAATACATTAAAATAATTATCAATTATGGCATTATTTTGTTTATTTCCATATATAACAATAGGACTATTTGGTTTATACTTTGTGTCTATTATCTACTACATCTTCAGTAGTATCATTAAGTCCAAGTAGATTATTACTCCGTCTAAGACGTCTAAGTAGACTACGCTGACTACCTTTAATTTCAACCCCCCGTAGAAGAGTGTAGTCAGCCTATTCAACAACTACATCATCATTATTATCACTACCATTATCACTACCATTAAAATCATATTAATCATTATCATTATTACTACCATCATCAACACTTGTTTTTATATATCTGGCATTATTAACAATAACTATTGTTATTATCATTATTATCATTACTATTATTATTGTGTATAATATATATTATACTATAACTACTAATATTGCATATTAGTAGTTATCTACCATTCGGCGTGTGCGCATGTACGTGTACGCATACACGTGTACATCTTTAATATATAATATATATAATATAAATATAAGCTATATAACTATTATTATCACCTATTATACGCATACGCGCGGAGAAAATTTACTTTTCACGGATAATATTTGGTAGTATCAAAAACTATTGCTATCATTGTGATATTATTAACAAAATAAGTAATATTATGGATAGTGAGTTTGATGGATGTATTGAAACTGATGGTATATACATGAGTAATGATTTTGATGACGTTGATATAGATGGTTGTAATCATAATGATTGTGATAATGATGATGATTTTGATATTATACTTGAATAATCATTTAAAATAAATATTATGAAATTAAAATCTTTAACTGAATTAAATAAACTAACTAAAGCTGGTTTATTAAATTATATCGAAGAACTTAATCAACTTGTTGATAAGGTACAATGTGATTCTACAATTATTAATAATAGATATACAGAAGTATGTTCTCAAAGAGATACTCTATTATTAGATAATCATAAACTTACATCTGAAAGTAAAACTCTTCGTGAAAATTATGATAATAAATGTGCTGATTATAATTCTTTACTTAAAGATTATAATAAAATTAAACGTGATAAAAGAAATATAGTCATAATTGTATTGCTTGGTGCAATTGTGTTGTTTAGTCTGTTGTGATTGTATTATTTAATCTATTGTTTTAGTGATTGTACGCTGTGTTGTTTATTGATTATGAAATACGGTTTGTGATAAATAGTATTTCATATTTTTATTGATGTTGAATTAAATAATATAATATTATGAGTTTAAGAAAAGAATTAATAGAAGGTAAAGCTATTATAACTGAAAATGGTGTAGTTAGAAAGAAAGGTACTTCTAAAGCATATTGGAATGCTATGTTAAAGATTAGAGATTTCGATAAAGAAAGAGAAGTTATTAATGGTATAACTAAACCTCTTATAAAAGCTAAAACACCTTCTGGTAAAGAAGTTTATTCTGTTGATCCTAAATATGCAAAAATAAAGTTTACTTAGTGATTTTCTTTCTGATTATTAAAGTTGTTGTGAAACAATAATAATAAGCCTTAGTCATAAAAATTGAAAGTTATTAATACGGTTTGTGAAAATAGTATTAATTGATTGCTGTATTTTTTTAGTATTAGTGAAAATCTACTTAATAGTGTTTAAGTAGATTTTCTTTTCAATATTACTATCTGATGATGGCGAAATGAAGCCGAAACTATTATTTATAATAGTCATAGTATTTGAAGTTGAAATGAACAAAAAACTTAATTGGTTTTTATAATGCCTGTGTTGCTTGTGAAAGTAGCATAGGCTTTTTTATTATTACTGAATTAATAACTAAAATAAATAATTATCATGAAAGAGAAATTAGTGTCTTTTGAAATAGCAAAGCTATTAAAGACAAAAGGATTTAATGAACTTTGTTCATATTATTATAATATTAATGATAATAATAAATTAAGAAGAAATTTTAATGAAATTGATTTTAATGATGAACATTATAATGAATCATGTATTTCTGCGCCTACTCAATCATTAGTTCAGAAATGGTTAAGAGATAAACATAATATTATTGTTAATGTTAATTATGATTTTGCTTATACTCATAATTGGGGTTGTGAAATTTGGAAAAATGATATATTAGATAATAATAAAGGTATACGTGATTCTTATGAAGATGCTCTTGAATATGGATTAGATTGTGCACTATCAAATCTTATATAATATGAAATTTGATAATAATTGGTTTGAAGATAATTATGGAAAAGTATTAATTGTAATATTAATACTTTTCATAGTTAATGTTATTAGTAGTCATTGTTCAAAATATTGGTAATATGGATGATAATTATGATACATTTATTAATTCTATTCAAGAAGTAGATAATAAAGAAAATAATGTAGAATTAGATGCATTTGATCAATTAAGAACATTGAATATTATAATAGGTCGAGTAAATGATATATTCAAGAAATATGAGTTAGATTGTACTATTTGGCATAATACTTATAAAGAGTTTATATCATATTGTATTTTGAATGTTATTGATAATAAAATACAATATGCTACTGAATTTATTGATAGTAAATCTAATGATACTATTCAAATACGTAGAGTTTATGAAGAACTTAAATGTTTCTTTAGATATAAGTGCAACATCTCGATACCGGAATATGATAAGTTTAAAACTATCAATTACACGGACATAGATACATCTCACGTTGTCTATATTTCATTTTAATCTCTTAAATGAATAACTAATCGTCTCAGAAATAAAACGCTGTGACGGCTCTTAAAATAAATAATTTATTAATTTTTACAAACTGTAAAGTCTTATGAAAAAGTATGATGAAGGTAGTGTAGCTCGTGCTCTAAACAAAGTTAGTGGTATTAATGTAGATACAGTAAAAAGAGTTATTGAAATAGCTCCTGTTAATTATGCCGGTAATGGTTCTTGGGGTAAAATTGATTTTCTTCGTAAATATTGTGATTATACAATTAGTACCAATGGTTCTATTGTAAAAGGAAATAAACCTATTTCAAAGGTTAAAACTAAACCTACTCGTGAAGATAAGAAAGCTATTAAAGAATTAAAGATGTCTAAACAAATTAAGACTAAGAAAGTCTTAGTTAAAAAGTAGATACTATTATGGGGCAACTTACATTTAAAATGAAGCCTGCTAAAACTGTTAAACCTACTAAAAGTTATATTATTCTTGAAAATAAAGTAGAAGGAATTATTAATTATGATTCTTCTACTAATGTTTATACTGTTATTGTAAATAAAGGTGTAAAAGAAGAATATAATTTAACTGAGGATAGTTTTAGAACAAAAGGTAAAAAAATTATTTATTCTAAATATCTTGATAAACATGGAAATTATATTAAGATATATAGAGATAAAGATAATGTCCCTGAGCTAAATAGTAATTTTTATCTTCCATTTAAACCTGGTTTAACTGCTAAAGGTAGAATTGTTCAAATAAATGGCAAGAAATACTTTCATATTATAAGTTGTTATTCTACTGTTTATAGTGATGAAGTTGTTCTTGCTGATGATGAATTTAAACAATACAAAGATGGATATTAAAAATAAACTAAAACCTGTTCCTGTTAGTAATAAAGTTACTCCTAATTTTACCAAAGATCAAGAAATAGCAGTTAATGCTCTTATTGATTTTATATCTTCTCCATATAATGAGAAAGATTATAGAAGAGCTTTAATAGGTGCAGCAGGAACAGGTAAAACTTTCGTTCTTAAATATGTTATTAATAATTGTTCTTTATCCCATAGTACAATAGGTCTTGCTGCTCCTACACATAAAGCGTGTAGAGTTCTTAGAGAATCTACTAAACTTATGGCTAATACAATTCAATCTGATTTAGGTCTTAGACTTAATTTTGATGTAGATAAGTTTGATATTAATAATCCTCCATTTGACCCAATGGGAAAAATGAAGATTAATAAATATGCTTTATATATAATAGATGAAGCGTCTATGATTAATCGAGGATTATTAACTCTTATTGAAAGAGAATGTAAAAAAGCAAGATGTAAAATAATATATGTTGGAGACGAATCTCAGTTAGCTCCTGTTGGAGAATTATATTCTCCTGCATTTAAAGGTGTTAAGGCTTTTAAACTTACTCAGATTGTTAGACAAGGTGACGATAATCCTATTTCTTATCTTCTTGAATTACTTCGTAGAGATATTAAAAATAATACTTTTACATTTCTTTCTTATATTGGGAAGAATGATTGTAAATTCAATGAAGCTGGAGATAAAGGTTATTGTGTCTTTAATGCTTCTAAATTTCCTGAGATTGTAGAGAGAGAATTTAATACAGAAGAATTTGTTAATAATATTGATCTTTCTAAAGTTGTAGGATTTACTAATGTGTGTGTTAATAGTTGGAATACATTTATAAGAAATAGTATTGTTAAAGATGCTAATAAATCTATTATAACTAAACATGATTTAATAACATCTTATGTTACTATTGTTGATGATTTTAATGATGCTATTATTAAAAATAGTGAAGAATATATCATTAAAGATGTTGTTAATTATACACATAGTAAATATGAACTTGAAGGATTTATGGTAAGATTTATAGCTGTACATGGAGGCGTTGTTACACAACCTCTATTTATTCTTAATCATACTCATAAAGAAAGTTTAGTAAAATATTATCAAATATGTAATTCTTACATTGAAGCTGCTAAAAATGCTACTAAAGCTCTTAGAAGTGCAAAATGGAAAGAATATTATAAATTTAAAGATAGTGTTTTACTTCTTACTAATATTGGTGATTCTAATGGTAAAATTATAATAGGACGAGATCTTGATTATGGTTTTTCTATTACATCTCATAAATCTCAAGGAAGTACTTATAATGTTTCACTTGTAGACGTTAATGATATAGTTTATGATAAGTTTGGACAGCCATATACTAATGCAGAAGAAATAAATAGACGTTTGTATGTTGCTTGTTCTCGTGCTAAAAATAAACTTTATTTAAAATACGGATATTGATGAAACTTAATAAAGTAATATGTGAAAATTGTCCTCTCCGACTATTTAATCCTGATGATAAAGTTTGTATAGAAGGAACAGGCGATGTGTATAGTGATAAATTAATAGTTTTACCATATATTGATAAGAACGCTTCTAAGTATGGAATAGATAATGGAATGCTATTTGAAGATATTAAAAGCGTGGTAGACGCCTCTACGGGGGGTTATATGGAAGCTAATTATTATATCACTTCTCTTATTAAATGTAAGGAAAGTTATAAACTTAATATGACTGATGATATTATTAGTAGATGTAGTATGCATCTATATAAAGAAATTAGTCAATTAAGACCTAATTACGTATTCCTATTTGGTAATGCTGTAAATAGGTTATTAAAGAGTAGTATTGAAGAAAATATTAATAGAATTAGTATATTTGGTAAAACTCTTTATTTTAGTAACTATAATCCTTCCATTCATAGATATAACACAGATAAAACTGATGTAGTCAGAAATGTGTTTATTAAACATCTAAGAGCAATTAATTATAACGATTTTAAAGATTATGAAATAATAAAATATTAGTATGATTAAAACTTGGGCTTTTGACGTTGAAATATTGCCTAATTTTTTCTCTATTACATTTATTAATTTACAAGATTATCTTGTTAAATGTGAATGTAATAATGAAAAAAATAAACCAATTCCTTTAACTCGTAAATTTACAGTTAAAGAAATAAAAGAAAAACTTGATTCTGTTGAATGTAAAACATTTTATATTACTGATACAGATGATAGTCAACTTTTAGAAATAGTTAGTTGGTTTAACAAAATGAATGCTCATTATGAACATAGAAAAGATAAAGACGGTAATGATTATGAAGAACCTATAAGAACTGATTTGTATAGTTTTAATGGTAATAGATATGATAATCTTATGATATCTGCTTTTCTTATGTCTTATAATCGTTTTGATAATACTCGATTATTGTTAAAACATCTACATGGAGTAAGTAAAGAAATTATTAAAAGTCAAAATGAAGATAATTATTATAATAAAAATAATTATATTGATCTTTTGTCTAAGAATAAACTTCCTTATGCAAGTGTGGATGTTATGACAGTATTTGCTCTTAATAAAGCAAGTGTTCATGTAGATAAAGATACTAATGAAAGAAAACCTATTCCTAAATCATTAAAACAAACATCTATTAATTTACAATGGCATGAACTTTTAGAGTGGGAGTTGCCTCCTATAAGTGATATTGATAGACATCTTTATAGTAGAAATATATATGGTAGTTTATCTAATGAAGAATTAAATAGACAAATAGATAAGTGGGATAGATTTATGATTGATGATTATTTAGAACCTATGTTACATTATAATAAAAATGATGTATTTATAGTTTGTGAAATAGTTCGTCAAAATATAAATGAAATTCGACTTAGATATAGTATTAGTAATTCTTATAAGGTAAACGTTTTAAGTTCTTCAAGAAGTAATATAGCAGATATTTTATTTGTTAAATTCTATTCTCAATTTAGTGGATTACATAAGAATCAATTTAAAGATTTAAAAACTGAACGAACAAGATTAAGTTTTAAAAAGATTATATTTGATGTAATTAAATTTGAGACAGAAGAATTAAAAAAGTTTCTTGAAGAGATTAGAACTATATCTATTTATAGAACTACAAAAGATGAGTTTACGCGTAATATATCATTTTATAATACTGAATATACAATAGCTACTGGCGGATTACATAGTAAAGATATTCCAAGAGTTCTTAGAAGTACTGATAAATATACTTATATTCATTATGATATAGGTAGTTTTTATCCTTCACTTATGGATAGCTTTAAAATATGTCCTGCTCATCTTAATAAAGCTGCTTTTAATAAACTTATTCATTGGTTAAAAGAAACTCGATTAAAAGCTAAACATGCTGTTGAAGAAGTAGTTAAAGGTGTTCCTAATAAAGTTTTAGCTGATGTTCTAAAAATTGTTATTAATGCTATATATGGTAAATTAGGATTTGAAAAAGGATTTCTTTATGATAGACTTGCTCAAATGCAAGTAACCATTAATGGACAATTAATGATTATGATGCTAATAGAACAATTAGAACTTAATAGAATACATGTTGTAAGTGCTAATACAGATGGTATTGTTGTAAAATTATTTAATGATAAAGTAGATACATTTAATGATATTACTAAAAAGTGGGAAACTATGACAAGCATGACTGCTGATAGTGAAAAATATATGACTTATATTAATAGAGATATTAATAATTATATAATAAAAGAACTTAATGGTAATGTTAGTTATAAAGGTTCATTTGATCCCGAAATGTATCGAAATGATTTAAAGAAAGGTTATGATATGCCTGTTGTTCCAGAAGCTGCATCTAAATATTTTCTTGATAATATTCCTATTATGGATACTATTACAAGAAATACTAATATATTAGATTTTTGTAAAACTCAAAATGTAGGTCGTAGATATGAACTTCAATATACTACTGTTAAAAATGGAGTAATATGTAATGAAGTTGTTCAACGTAATACAAGGTTTTATATAAGTACTGATGGTGGTATTCTTGAAAAAGTTGATCCTATTACGAAAGAAAGAAGTAGATTAGCTGCTGGTTACAGATGTACTATTCTTAATAGTCTTGATGATAAAGATATTTTTCTTAGAAATATTGATTATAAATATTATTATGAAGAAGCATTTAAACTTGTTAATCCTATTATGTTAGGTATATCTAATCAAGGAAAAGGTAAAACAAGAGCCCGTAAGTATAGTGGATTATATAATCCTTTATTTGATAATGAAGAATTTGGTTTAGATAGTTAATTATGGGAAAAGATAAAATTAGTCAAATTTATGAAGATACTATTGAAAAATGGAATAGTAATAAAGGAGTAGGTAGTATTTATTTATCTAAACCTTTAAGTAACTTTCCTGTTATTCTTGGTGTTCTTGAAAGGCTTTACAAAAAACGTCCTAAAGCAAATGTTATTGTTGTAACAAATGATTTTAAAGCTCGTAACGAATTAGTATATTTTCTTACTCATACTGAATGTGAAGAAAATAATATTGAATTTCGTAAACTCATTGATGATAAATTAATACGTTTATTTAGTGTAGACTATATTACTAAATGGAATTATAGAGATATTTTTGATCTTTGTATATTTCATGGTATTAATATATGTTGTTATGAAATGAATAAAGTATATGATTTGTCAAGATTTAAATTAATATGTTTAACTGAATTAGTAAATAATCCTAATGAAAGAAAGTATTTATATGAAAAAGCTCCGCTTATAACTAACTTTAATGAAAATCAACTTATCGCAATTAATCTAAATTCCCCCGTAGAGGAGACTCAATTCGGCATACCGCTTGATGTTAATAGTAGAGTTGCTTATGAAAGATATACTCAATTTATTACTCAAAGTATTAGTATATTTGGTAGTTTTGAAATATTAAATCAAGTGCGTAATGGTAATAGTGCATTAAATATTTCTGCTGCTCAAATACGTACTCAAATTGCTGAAGAAAATGGATGGAGAAAAGATTTAGATATGACGTCTGAATTTGATAGACAAATAGATAATTTATTTAATCCTGATGTTTTGTATGAAAGAAGTATTCAAACTTATGAATTTATTCGTAAACGTAATGTGCTTCTTAGTAATTATGAGGCTAAACTTGAAAAGATATTAGAAATATGTATTGAGAATAAAGGGAAAAGAATTCTTATTATTAGTAAAAGAAGTGATTTTGCATCTATAATAACTGATTATCTAAACAATAGAATTGTTAATACTGGTAAAGTTAATATTGATGGTGAAATATTCGATACTGATAAACCTTTTCTTAGAACTTATCCTGTATGTATGAGTTATCATAATGATTTAGATAAAGTTCCTGCATATGATACTAATACAGGAAAACCTATATTAATCAAATCGGGTGTCAATAAAGGCTCTCAAAAAATGATGGGCTCTGAGGCTCAAAAGAAGCTGGCTATGAGGTTATTTAATGAAGGATATATAAATATATTGTCAGCAAATAACGCGTGCGACAGAGCTTTAAATTGCGTGATCGACATTCTTATAGTAACTTCTCCACAATGTGATACAATAAGAGAACTAAAATATAGACTTGAAGGTGTACAATTTGCATCTATGCCAAATAAAGTAGTTAAACTATATTGTAGTGATACTGTGGAGCAAAGTAAATTAAATTCGGAGAAACGCAATGATTGTGACACAATAGTTAATAAAAGTGAAATTGGTATCACATTAGGAGAAAATTCTGATATTATTATTGTAGATTAGATTAAAAGCGTTATATTTGAACTGTAATAAAAACAAAGGTCTTTGAAATAATGAATGAACAAAAAGAAACAGGTGTTGCTGTTACTGATTCTGAAGAAAAAGTAAATAGTAATCTTGTACATCAACCGTTAGATAGTAATAATATTACTGCTATTAATCTTCTTGATCCTGAACAAATAGCTAAAGCAGAAGTGTTTTTATCAAGACTAATAAAGACTGATAAAGGTGGTATTAAAACTGTTCAAGATGGTTTAGCTATTATAATGAGAGCGCAAGATTTAAAATTGCCTTTCAGTACATGTTTAGAACATATTCATGTTATTAATGGCAAAACTGGTGTTGATATACATGTAATTAAAGCGTTATTGTCGAGGGCAGGTATAACTTGGGTTTGTGATAATGATTATGTACCTCTGTATGAATATACAGACGGCATTAACGTTTATTCTGATTCTCTTATTCCGGATTATTGTATTAAATGTAAAGGAATAGAAGAAGCTGAGAAAGTCACAAACAATGAAAATATAGGTATTTATCCTGTTAAAAATTATATGGATTTTAATGGTAATGTTTATAAAGACTATCAAATGAATGAAAAGTTTGCAGTAGTAGTTAGTAAACAACATGCCGCTAAAGCTGTAAAAGAAGGTAAATTTCCTGTATATCGAGTACCTAATGTTCCTATTGATTATATTACTGAATATACATTCACTCGTAGAAGAATTATAAACGGTGAAATAGTCACAACTAAATCTCATAGTAAATTTAGTTATAGTGATGCTATGAAAGCTAATCTATTTGCTAAAGATACTTATAAACTATATTCAAGAACTCTAATAGGTCATAGAGCTTTTACATATGGTGCGAGAGATATTGCTTCTGATATATTATTTGGAGTAATGGAAACAACGGAACTAAAAATAATGTCTGGTGTTGAACTTAATAATAGAGATATTATTGATGTTCAAGCAACAGAAATTTAATTGACCTAAAAAGTATTTGTGTTATTTAAAATTATAATTTTATTAATCATTTAAAAATTAAAGTTATGCAAGTTAACAAATTATCATTCGGAATGTGTGTTGCACAAAGTGGTCAGAAAACATCAGTAGCTAATGCAGACCCAGTTCTTATCGTAAACAGTACAGCAGGTAAATTCACTATTACTTCTCCGGTTTCTAAAGCATTAGGAGTTGAGCCAGGAGATTATGTTGAATTTATTAATAATATTCCTGGTCTTGAAGCTGCTATTGCTTCTCGTGATGCACAGCTTGTTGCATTCTGTACTGAAAATGGTATTGATATTGAAACTGCTGAAGGTCAGGAAACAATTATTCGTGAATTTGGTGTTTGGGGTATCGCTAAAGGTCATCAGTTGTTTGATCGTAAAGGTAAAGCTCTTAAAACAACTGAACGTTTTACAGCTGATGATAAGAAAGCATTTATTGCTGCTAATGCTCAATCAATTCTTGCTGAGAATCGTGAAGCTCTTATCGAAAGACTTGGTAATCCTGACGCAACAGATGAAGAACTGATTGCTTCAATTAAGATTGAAGATATTCCTTCTCCTGAAATTGATAAATATCAAGGTTCTAAATTGTCTAATCCTTCCGGTCTTACAGGTATTGGTGTTCAGTGTGTATTTACTGATTCTAATATTTGGGCTACTTTGAAGAAAGATTTGGATAATCCGAAAGAAGTTAATCGTGTTTATTCTCTTGATGTTAATGCTCCTCAAACTTTGACTATCAATGATGGTTACAAAGATATTGATATCAAGTATTTTGAACTTGGTGATTTCACTGATGAAGAACCATCTCGTCGTAACAGAAAGAACACTGCTACTGGTGAAGAAGAAGTAGCTGAATAATAAACTGTTCATTCATATTTGTTTAAACCGAGAAGGTGTAGATGATGTTAATACTGATTCTACACCTTTTCTTGTCTCTAATAATTATATTTAAACTTTAAAAATTAAAGATCATGTCAGAACAAGTTGCAACAAATGACAAAGAAAAAGAAGTAAGTAATGAAGTTAAAGGCACTGAAACACAGAGTCCTAAAAAGAGACGTAGAGGTATTAATAATGATGTTCGTACTACTACAAGATTAAAGTTTCATGAAAGAGATGCTAATCCTAAATTCATGTTATTTTTAGGTCATCTTGAATCTGTTGAAGTACAATGGATTACTGTTGGTGCTGAAACTACTGGACTTCCTTCATTTACAGGAGAAGCTATTCCTAAGTTAAATTTTACTTTTGCATCTAATCATCCAAATGAAGCAGATAAACGTTATTCTTATCATACTTTAACTGCTGTGGAATCTAATGTAGATACTATTGAAGGTGGTTCTCAAGAATGGAAAGTAACTAATAATTTTGCATTTATCAAACATATCATTGAAGTATTCTTGCTTAAAGGTAAACCAATGTCGGAAGAAATGATGGATATGTTAGAGTTGCCATTTGAAGATTACACATTCAATGAGAACAATGAAGTAGAATATGTTGAAGTTCCTGTTGAAGAAGTAATTAATGGATGGAAGATTCTATTTGAAAATGCTGCTAAAATTATTAATGAAGGTCTTAAAGGTAAACCTATCTTTAAAGATGAAAAAGGTAAATTTGTACCTATTTGGATGAAACTTCTTCGTTATACTAAACGTATGGATAAAAGTAAGCAATTTAAATGGTATCCTGTTGTTTCAGGTCAACAATCCGGTGAATTAGGTTTTTCTGCTTTTTCAAGAGGTGGTTGTATTGAACTTTATGATGCTTCTAAACCTCAACCTAATCTTGTGGTTGATCAATTTAAAGAATCCATTACTCCGAAAGAAGTAGCTAAAACTCCTAATGTTGCACCTAATATGCCTGGTATGCCTGGTATGCCTGGTATGAATGTTCCAGGATTAGGAGATATGAATGCTATGGGAGGAATGCCAGATCTTAATTCTACTGGAGCTTTTAATGCTGCTGGTGGTACAGATGATCTTCCATTCTAAGGTAAACAACTAATATTTAATATAAAAAGGGGAATGCTTTAGTTAGTGTTCTCCTTTTATTTTTTACTATATATGAAACGTATTATTAACTCAGGTCAACTTACTAAAAGTTTTATTGAGTCTAAAATCTCTCCTGAATTAATTGTTTCTAAATATTTAGGATTAGATATAGAAGTAGTTAAAGAATGTATTAAATTTAATTCTCTTATACGATCTCCTTTTAGAGATGATGATCCAAATCCGAGTTGTGGTATTCAATATAACAATAAAGGAAAACTTAAAATTAGAGATTTTGGAGGATTCTTTTGGGGAGATATATATGATTTAGTTGCTTATGTTTTAACTATTGGTTATGGAAGAGAATTTAATGTTTCTAATAAACAAGATTTTTATAATATACTTAAACATATATCATATACATTTAATGATATAATATACGGAAAAGAAATAGATGTTAATCATGATCGTTTTATAAGTTCTTCTGTAAAGAAAATGAGAGGACAAAAATCTATTATAGAATTAGTTGTTCGTTCATGGAATAAAGAAGATATTAAAATATGGAATAAATGGGGCGTTACAACTACATATCTTGATACTCATTTTACATATCCTATAGAACAATATTATATTAATAGATTTTCTAATCCTCAACCTAAGTATTTTTATAATTATAAAGATCCTTGTTATGCATATATTTTAGGAGTTAATAGAAAAGGTATTTATAACATTAAATTATATTTTCCTAACAGAGATAGAGTAACAAATAGTAAATTTATTACTAATAGTAATTGCTTAGAAGGTATTCCTAATCTTGAATTATATAATTATGATTTTATAATTATAACTAAATCAAGTAAAGATAGACTTAGTTTAGGATGTCATTTGTACGAATATCCTCTACGGGGGGTTGAAGATGAGCTAATAAACATTGGTATAGTTAATGTGCCAAGTGAAAATTATATGTTAACTCAACAAGAATATGATTTTCTATATAGTAGATTAAGAAGTGGTGGAACAATAGTTAGTTTTATGGATTTCGATAGACAAGGAAGAAAGTGTGCTTCTTATCTTAGAGATACATATAATATTCCATATATATTTATAACTCGTGGAGAATTTGGAGTTTTAAATGATTATGGAGCTAAAGATTTTGCAGAACTTAAAGAAAATTATTCTTTTGATGTTATAAACGAGTTTATATTAGAAACTTATAAATTATTTATTTATGGAAATTAAATTGCCAAATGATAGACGTAGATATATTATCGGAGAAACTTGTGCTAATGGTAGAACTTATAATATTATTCTTTCTCATATCACAGAACGTCAGGAACAAGCTCTTATTAAGGGAGAGTCTATACGTATGGGTAATAATACAATTAGCAATCAAGAAATATATTGTTATGGTAAAGTTGATCTTGATAACGATAATGACTTAAATGCTATTGAGAATATTGAAATAAATTTTAATGGAATAAAAGGAAAAATTATTCCTGCAAATTATGATTTTGATAATCACATGTGTACTGCTATTAATAATTTAATAGGTCATAGTGAAACGTATGATATACTTAAAATATTTAAGTATGGATATGGATGTATTGGTAAACCTGAACATATAATTATTTATAGAGAATGGAAAGCAATAACACAACCACTTTGGCGAGAAGAGGCAGTATAAGTAATGTACAATTAGATTCCATAGATTTAAGAATGATTCAAAATAATATTAAGAATAAAGGTATTCTTAATTATTTTGAATCTCTTATAAGTAATGCTGATTGTACAAGAATATATGAAGATGGTTCAAGACCTATGCAAACGATAGGTTATCCTTATGGTAGAATATTTTCTGAATTTAGATATTTATGTAGCATAGCTGTTAATCAATATAATATAGATGAAGATACATTAAAAGAATATATTGATAGACTTAATAAAGTTCATATATCTAATTTAGAATATGAAAAATTGAATCCGCCTGTAATATATAGAAAGAAAAAAGCTGTTACTCGAAAAACAATTAAAGCTAAAACTAAAGATATATTTACAGGAGAAATTACAACAGAAATTTTTAACAATAAAAGTAAAGAATCTGTTTCTACTCGTAAAGCTAATGAAAAGTTGGCTAAGATAACTAAATTAGGTTTTAAACTTAATCCTGTACAATAATGAAATTATTTAAACGAAATGCAGCAGGTAAACCTGTTGAATGGTCAATAGAAGAAAATAGAGGGATATTATATATTTCTTATGGTATTTTTGGTGGTAAGAAAACTAAAGAAGAGATAACAATTACTAAGAAGAATGAATTTCAATCTCGTATTAATCAAAAACGTAAAGAAGGTTATAAAGAAATAACAGAACTTTATGATAATGCTCCTGAATATATTGAATCTAAGTTAGATTTAAAACAATATCTTGATACTTATCTTCCTAAATTTAATACTGGTGCATCTGGAGAAGATAAAGTTATGTTAGCTAAAACTTTTGATTACGGTAAAGTGTTTAAATGTGCTCGTATTGGTCAATGGAAAATAAATGGAGTAAGATGTTATGTTGGTGCAGTTTTAAATAATGGAGATATATTTAAACCTGTAAATTTAATATTTCGTTCTCGTGAAGGTACTATATGGAAGATGCCATATATGGAAGAATATCTATTAGAAATTATTCCTAAACCTTTTATTTATGAAATGATTGAATCAGGTACTTATCTTGATGGAGAAATATATCTTCCTGGTCATGGCATAAATGAAATTAATCATTTTGTTAAAGATAAGAATTGTATTGAACATAAATTACTTCAATTTTGGTGTTATGATCTTATTGTTGAAAATGTTCCTCAATATAAAAGACTTAAAATTCTTGATGATACATTTAATGATTATTATTTATTAAATGATTATAAAGATGATTGTAAAAGTGTTCATTTAAATAATAGATCAAGATTTGTTTTATTGAACACTTATGGTGTTGCTAACGATGATCAAGCAGTTAAATTTAGAGATACATTTATTGATTATGGATTTGAAGGTTTGATTCTTAGAGATGTTGATGGAACATATCAATATGGTAAAAGAAATAATACAATGATTAAATTTAAACGTAAAGAAGATGGTTTATTTAAAATTATTGATATTATTCCTGAAGGTGTACAAAGAAGTAATTTACCTAAATTTATATGTAAGAATGATATAAATGACGAAACATTTGAAAGTAAAATTTTAGGTGATTTTAATAGTCAATCTGTATATCTTACTAATAAAGATAAATATATTGGTAAATATCTTAAAGTTGAATATCGAGAACGAAGTGGAGTTAAACAAACTCCATTTCATTATATTGGATTGGAAGTAGTATGAGAATAACTGAATTTGACAAAGTAGAATCTAAAGAAGTAAATAGAAGTTTAAATTATTATAATCCATCTAATAACCGATTGGTAATTAAAACTGTTAAAGAATCATATGATTATTATGGTATATTATCAAGATATGATAAAGATATAGGTAACGTATATTATATAGGATTTAGTTCAATGCCTATTTCTAAAATAGATACTCCTATCAAAAAAGACGGTTATGGTAGATATGTAATTAGTTTTGCGCATATTGCTTATAAATTAGGATTGCGTAAATTTGCTAATATTATTCTTGAAAATGTTACAGATGATGATGTAACAGGTTATGTTGTGTATGAAATAAAAACTGAAAACGTTTGATTTGAGCCGACTCCTATTGAAAGTAGAAATACTGGATATAGGAGTTTTTTAATTAAGATTAATGGAAAAATATAAAGAAATAATTGAAAGTAATCTTAGACATAGATATATGATGTTAGATAGATTACGTTGTGATTGTGAATATTATCTTAATTATGGTAATAGAAATGAAAAAGTACTATGGGCACAAAATGTAGAAGATCATATTAATCTTATGATTAATCTATATGATAGTTTTCCTGAATCTGATAAGCCTCAATGGATAACTAAAGAACAAATAATAGAATATGGCAGAAAACTCAAACAATAATAATATTCCTATAAATATAATCAAAAAGGGAGATTTAGTAACTGATGAAAATAAAACTATAATTCTTATTGCAATTAGCGAACTATATAAAATTGATAATGTTTATTGCTTTGATTGTTGTATTGTAGATTGTGTTGATAAAAATATTGTTGGTTCTGTTATTAAAAAAGTAGTTTTTGAAGGATATAGTAAATGTAAAATAAACATTAGTAGCTTGATATGGCACAATTAAGCGCCCCGTAGAAAAGTGTTGAACTTGCTTAGTTCGGAACTCCTTTACGGGGCGTTTACGTTGTGCTTAGACAGCTATATTTTGCCTACATTGATTTATATTATATATTATGAACAACTATATTACTAATTATAATATTGTCTCTATGGCTCTCAGAATAGCTCTCATAAGGTATATAATTTTTATACTGTTATCTATAAAAAATCTACAATTTAATATTCATTTTTGATAATATTGATTATATTTACAAAGTTATGGAAGATAAATATATTGTTATAAGACCTCCTGAAAGTTCTTTTGCATGTGCTTTAGATATCTATTTTATAGTTAAACGTAGTAAAATAAAGAAATATGTAGAAGAATATTTTAATGAAAATCATAGCTTTAAAGATGGTACTAATGGAATTAATATAGTTTTTAATAGAATTATTAAAAATGTTAGAAGCTATAATAATATTAATGAAGCAATTAAAAGATGTAGAACTTTAAATAATAAATAAAATGAAACTAATTGGTATTAATGGAATAAAACATTCCGGAAAAGATTTATCAAGTAATATATTAGCTTGTATTCATAATAGGGCAAATAATCCTTATACAATAGAAAATGTAATATATGATGTAAATTATTTATTAAGTAAATCATATGTAAATGACGCAAGAATATTAAAAATTATTCTTCGTGATTATTATGATACTAATTCTTTAGCTTTTGGTGATTGTCTTAAACAAATAGTTAGTATATTATATGACATACCTATTGAATTAATGTATAATCATTTAGATAAAGATGATAGATACTATGATTTAATTAATAGAAAAACATATAGTAAACGATATATAAATGATAAATATCCAGAAAAATATCATTATTTAGATATTTCTAATAAAGATAATATTAAATCTATATATAGTAATAATACTAATGAAATTAATAGATTTATAGAATTAAGAAAACTAATACAATGTGTTGGAACAGATATAATGCGAAATAATTTTGGAGAAAATATATTTATTCAAAATATTTTTAGAAAACTTATTAAATCTGATGATACTCTTAATATTATAACTGATGTTAGATTTGATAATGAAGCTAAAGCTATTAAATATTTAGGTGGAATTATTATTCATGTCCATAATAATGATAATAATTATAATGTTGATGATCATATTTCTGAAAAAGGAATTTCTCATTATGATTATAATATTAATTGGAGCAGTAAAGATGAAAATAAAATAGAAGTGTTAACTAAACAATTAATTGATATTTATAACAAATTACAATGAAACAGTACATTAAAATCTTAGAGGACATATTAGAATATGGTTCTACTAAAACAGCAGCGAGAGAAAATATGCCTAATACTAAATCTATCTTCGATAGAGAGATACGTATTACTGACGGTTCTCTTCCTATTCTTATGGGAAAGAAAGTTCTTACAAGAAATGTAATTAGTGAATTAGTTTGGTTTCTTCGTGGTTACACTAATATTAAATTTCTACATGAATATAATAATCATATATGGGATCAAGACGCTTATAGACATTATTTAGAAAAGGGCGGAATGATGTCTTTTGAAGATTGGTTAGAAAAAGTAAATAATGATACTATTGAAAGATATGGCGATTGTGGAAGAATATATGGTTATCAATGGAGAAATCAAGGAAAAGATAATTTTGAATCAAGCATAGTAAATTTTGAAAGACGTAAACCAATAGATCAAATTAAGAATCTATTAAATGGTTTAATAAATGAGCCGTTTAGTCGTTATCATATTGTAGATGCATGGAATTGGCAAGATACTAAAACAATGCGTCAAGCTCTTCCAGCTTGTCATAATTTCTTTCAATGTAATGTTAGAGAAACAAGTAAAGGAGTTTATAAACTTGATTTAAGTATTTGGCAAAGAAGTTGTGATATGTTTTTAGGAGTTCCTTATAATTTACTTAGTTATGGTATTCTTCATAGATTGTTATGTAGAATCACTAATTATCAAGTAGGAGTTTTTACATGGCATGGCGGAGATTGTCATATATACGAAAATCAAGTTGAAGCAGTAAATAAATATTTAGATAGACTTAAACATATTAAACTACCTGAAAATACTGCTCAATGTATTATAGACAATGTTCCTTTTGATGATGTAGTTGAACCTATAGAAATAATTGATAATTTAAGTCCTTATCATATTAGTATAAGTAATTATAATCCTCTTAGTTTTATAGGTGCTCCATTAAGTACTGGATTAAAAAAAGAATAACATGAAAGCAAAAACAAATTTTAGTAATTTAAAGCCAGGAGATAAAGTTAGAGTATTAGCTCCTAATGGAAAAGTGTATAAAGCAACTATTGCTGAAGGAAAAAGAGCTGTTTGTTATAATTGTTTAAATGGCGGAACGCTTATATCTAATATAAAGTATTCAAATAGATATATTATTGCTTCTAAAAGAAAAATTAATATTGATAATATTATATTGTTTAATTGTACTTATTGTAATGAGTTATGCACATATTATTATGTTAAATTTAACTGTAAAGCTAAACGTGCTATTAATAGATTTATAAAAAGACATAATAATGAATGATTTTATTGAGAAATATAAAAATTTTAATGGTAAGTATATTTATGAATTAGTATATAATGAAAAATTAATAATTATTAATAGATTTGTTATTGTTCAGAAATCTATTAATGAAGATGATATTAATTTATTGATTGTATCTGATAATATAGATCATAAATATACTCATTGTCGTATTATTAATAAAAACAATTATAGTAAATATTATACTTCAATAAAAGAAGTATGTGAAGCTATAACTAATATTGAAACTACTAAATTAGTTAAAGAAAATGGGAAATAATAACAATAATCCTACTGGTTGGCAATTATTTCATTGTGCAATTGGTTTACATTCTCTTAAAATAATTAAAGAGGAAGAAGTTAAAAATATTGCTGGTACTGTTATAGGTAAACAAATAGTATCTCAATGTACAGTGTGTGGTAAATTAAAAGTTAAATATATTCATTTAAGCGATAGAGTATGAGTGAAAGTTTGTATAATATTCAACAGGATATGGTAAATATATTCTTTGAATTAGAAGAAAATGGTGGAGAATTAACTCCTGAGTTACAACAAAGATTGCAAATTACTCAAGATAATTTAGCTGCTAAAGCTAAAGCATATCTTGATTATATCAAAGAGCTTGATGTTCAAATTGATGCAGCTAAGAATGAAAAAACGAGAATAACTAATCTTCAACAGATTCGTGCTAATAAACGTAAACGACTTGCTGATTCTCTTATTGAAGCTATTAATAACTTTGGTAATCTTACTAAATCAGGTGTTAGATTTGTTGAAGGTCTTACTTATAAAATATCTGCAAGACCTTCCACTGTTGTTGAATTAAATACTGAATTAATTCAAGCTATTATAAATCATTTTATTGAATTTACAGGAGAATTTTATGATAATAATATTCTTGGTACAGATGATTTATCATTAGAAGATGCTGCAAATTATATAACTGTTATGATAGTTAATAATCCGGAAGAATCTCATTTACTTGTTAATAATGATATTTCTGAAGGTGTAGAAGAATATAATAGATTAACAGTTGATGATCTTTTAGCTATCAAAGTTAATATAAGTATTGATACTTCTATTGCAGATTTATGCCAAAAGAAATTTGGTAAATTACTTGAAGTTTGTCAAGATTTAGATTATTTAATTGATGTTAAATCTATTACTGATAAAACTACTGTAAAGAATCAAATGGCAGATCCTTTTAAAGATATTAAAATTGGTAATAAATTGATTAATTATTCACTTCAAATAAAGTAGTATAATTATGGATAATAAATATAATATTAAAACTGTTTCTGATATATATTTTGAAGATCCTACAGATGAACCAAAAGGAAGTTATCAAAAACGAGTTCCTCCTGTATATAAAAATTCTTCTACTAAAAGTGGAAGAAGTGCTAAACAAATAAAGAAAGATAGAAAGAGAAATAAAATGAAATAATGAAAGATGAAATAATTGATAATTTAATCAATTCTAACACTATTATAAATAAATATAATAGTGTTAATTTTAATATTATTTCTATTAGTAACAATAAAGATAGTATAATAAACAATAATTTAATATTTAAAACTATGAATATAGAAGATAAACTTGAAGAACTTATTGAATGGTATCGTAAAGAATACGGGATTAATGATAGAGATAGAGTTATTGATATACTAATTGAAGAATTAAGTAGATTATAAATATGGGTAAATATGCAATTAAAGGAGCACCGTGGATTATACGCGGTGCTATTGATGTTTCAGATTGTCAAACATCAGAAGAAGTGATGATTAAAGCAGGTCTTAATTATCGTGTTGACAAATGTCCTCTTGTAGCTCAAATGGAATTTGATATTAATCAACAAGATAAAATTCTTGATGACATTAATGCAGGTAATGCTTTTACTAATAATGGTAAAATATATCGTGAATGTCCTAATTCATTTGCTACTTATCGTACTGATATTAATATTCCATTAGGTAATGTTAAAAGTAAATATGAAATAGTTCAAAATACTGATGCTTTTAAGTTTTTCGATGATGCCATTGGAAAAGATAGAGCTATATGGCAAACTGCTGGTTGTTTTGGTAGAGGAGAAAGAATATTTGTTGCTGCTAAACTTCCTAATAATATTAATGTTAATGGAGATATCTGTGACGATTATTTAGTATTTACAAATTCACATGATGGTTCAGGTAGTGTTCAAATTCTTTTTACGCCCCTTAGAATATCTTGTCAAAATGCTCTTCGGGCTGCTATTAAACAAGCTGAAAACTTTGTTCGTTTTAAGCATACTGCTTCTGTGCATAGTAATATTAGTACCGGAGCTGATATTCTTGGTATTAGTGAAAAACTTAGAAAAGACGCAGAAGAATTATTTATACATTTGCGTGAAATTAGAGTTACAGATGATGAAGTTAGAGTATATATTGCGAACAATATTATGTCAAATAAAGAAATTGAGAATATGTTTGCTACTGATACTAACTTATTATCTATTTTTAATAAGAATGGATCTGCTATTGATAATGTTGGTATTAGTATGAGAAAAGTTAATCAATTAGTTGATACTTTTGATTATTATCTTCAAGGTCCAGGTCAACCAGAAATTAGAGGTACTGCATGGGGTGCTTATAATGCTATATCAGGTTATTATTCTAATGTAGATAATGCTATTGGAGAAAAAAGACTTGATAGTATCTTATTTGGTAGTAAAGCAACTGCTATAAATAACGCTTTATCGTTAGCGTTAAGTGAATAATATTATAAATATGAATGTAAAAGATTTAAGTATAGGAATGATAGTATTTCATAAAGAAGTTTATGATTATCGTGAACCTCTTGAAGTAATTGGAATACTTGAAGACAAAGTAAGATTAAAAGGAGATTTTTCTGGTGGTACTCATAATGTATCTCAAAGTGGTTGGTTTTCATTAGAAGGTTTATCTATTATTTATAATTATGAATATAAACTTAAATGTAGAGAATATATTAATAATATAAAAGATAATATTAATAATGAAGAAAAAGACGAAATGATAAAAATTATAAGTAATTTAACCGATATTGTTTCTACATTAACATATGATGTAGAATTAAATAAATAATTTATTAATAATTAAAATCTTATAGTGTATAGATTAACTATTAAAGACATGGAAAATTTTAACAATGGAAGTCTTATTAATTTAGAAGAATTAAACATTAAGATTAAAAAACTTAATGAAAAAGCTATAATACCTTCTTATAGTAAACCAGGTGATATGGGAATGGATTTAACTGCTATATCTTGGGAATATGATATTAATAGAGATTGTTATGTATATCATACAGGTTTAGCATTTGAACTTCCAAAAGGTTATGGTATGCTTATATTTCCTCGTAGTTCTAATAGAAATACTGAAGCATATATGACTAATCATGTTGGAGTACTTGATAGTGGTTATAGAGGAGAACTTTTAGTATGTTTCAAAAATAGAACTTCAAGTAATTTACATGAATGTGTTAATAAACTTGGTTACGTTGTTGGAAATATTAGTAATCCATCACAAAATGATCTTATAGAAAGTGCAAGAAAACATTTTGATGCAGTTAAAGCTGGTTGTCCTTATAACGAAGGTGATAGAGTAGCTCAAATAGTTATTCTTCCTTATCCTATAATTAATTTTGTAGAAGTTGAAGAACTATCTAAAACTGAAAGAGGAGAAGGAGGTCATGGTCACACAGGGAAATAGTGTAATCATATACTCTAAAGAAGATTGTATGCCTTGTGCCAAAATGAAAAAAATAGTATGTGAAGTAATTATTGATATGTTTAAAGATTTAGATATTACTATAAAACTTATTTCAAATAAAGAATCTATTAAAACTATTGATGTTTTTCCTACTATTGTTTTTGTTAAACAACAACAGGTTGTTGGTGTTACACAAGGTATTGCTCCAAAACAACTTATTATTAACGAATTAAATAAATTAAAAGAATGAAATATATTGGAATTACTATGGTTGATTTACAACCAGCAACAGGTGGAGAAGCAATGGATAATGGATGTCCTATAGGTACATATAATAGATTTGATCAAGGTTATATTATTACTAATATAAATGGTAGTAAGAGTTGGATACCAAAAGATATTGTTGATAACATTTATTTCCCTATTGATGATGAAAAAGGAGATGTTATTAAACAACAAGATATAGAAAATATTATTGATAAAGTTGAGTCTGTTAAAGTAGGAAGTAAAACTACAAATACCACAATAACTACTAAAACAGGATTTGAAGTACATGGTCAATCAAGTTGTGTTAATAAAGAAAATTTTGATTTATCCATAGGTGAACAATATGCTAAACCTAAAGCTGTTGATCAATTGTGGTTTGCAATGGGATTTGTATTACAATGGGCTAAGTTTGGTTTAAATAATAAAAGTGATATTAAACCAAGAGAAATATTATATGATGATATTCCAGCTAATGTTACTTATCGTAATCGTCTTTTATTAGAAGTTAAAGAATTAGGAAATAGATTTAATAAATTAGTTGAATTTCTTAAGAAAGATAATTGTGCTGATATTGTAGGTTCAGAACAATATAAATTAATGAATTTACAAAGAGAAGCTATGTATGATTATATAACTATTCTTAATAAAAGAATAGAATTAATAGAAAATAATGATAATACATTTAAAGTAGAAGTTTAAAATTTAATAGTTATACATAATTATATTAAAAGGCTTGTAATCGGTAGCAATACTGGTTATAAGCCTTATTTTTTTACTGTATCTGATGGACGAAGTAACAATGTTATGCTGTTATGAAAGTCTATTCTTAGCCCTCTACGGGGCGTTTACTAAAAGCCTATCTTATATACAGCTTAGACAGTAAAGTTCAACAGAGCCGTCTACAATAGCCGTAGCTGGATGTTAACCCCCCGTAGAGGAACGTAGCAAAAGAAAGGCTGCTATTAATCACTAACAGCAGCCTTTTTATCATTACTATCTATATTACTTTATTTTAGATCATCAACCCAATTTCTAATTGGTAAGAATCCAATCATGTTATTACCTGTTTTATAATATGAATTATTCTTTCCAAGTTTCTCATGTTTAAGATATTGATTATAAATAGGTATTTGTTTACTAAGATTATATACAAGTTTATTTTGTCCATGTAATGCTCCAGATTGATAAATAAGAGATTTCTCATCACCTGTAAACATATAATCTGTAATAGCACCAAAAGCATTCATTGCATCTTTAATATTAGCAAATGCAGCAACAGGATTAGAATATAATTTCTTACCTTCTTGAATAGCACCAACAGGAGTGTATTGCTGAGCTTCTGATGCAAGTCTATCAGACCAATACATTATATAATCAGCAAGTTGAGTATCTTCTTCTTTTTCATCCCACATCATTCTTGCTCCAATAAATAATAATACACTACTCATAATTGTAGCCATTTCAGATAAAGTTCTACGAATATTAGCTTTATCATATTCAGGAAGAATATTATAATATATTCTTGCATTAGATGCAAATTCTATCATATTATTACCAAAATTTCTCCATCCTTCAATAGCATTTATCTCATCAGTTACTTCTGATTTATTAAATTTAGCTTTAAAAGGAGTTTTAAGAAATTCATATAAACTAACATAAGAACCTTTATCGACAGCTTCTCTTGCTTCGTTGTAAACACCTTTACCAAATACATAACCATAACGTTTAGCCCAACCTGGTATCATATGTTTATGAAATTGGAATGCTATACCTCCCCACCATGTTCCTTGCGCTTTAGCAGCTCCAATTTTATCATATATACCATGAATTTTATGATTAACACTTATGACTTTATTTCTAAAATTAGATACATCATCATAAGTTAATTCGCTATCTTTTTTAAGTTTTGCCAATCCGTTAGATAATTCAAATTGACTAATAAAAGTATCAAGAGCATTAAATTCTTCTTTAACTGTTTTAGTCTTATCTTTAAGTTGTTCTACAAATTGTTTTCTTAATTGTTTTGGCAATGTATTAACAAATTCAGTTACAGTATCTTTAGTAAAATAAACATAACGTTGAAGTTCTTCTTCGTTACCTTCTTCTTTTAATCCACTTATAAATTCGTTATAACGATTAAGAAGATCAGTACCAGCTCCAGCATCATAATTTCTAAGCAAATCTTTTAATACATTTTCTCTAACATTACGAGAATATTGTTCAAATGTAACAAGTTTACTTTTACCAGTTTTATCTTTAACTACTCTATGTGAATACATCATTCCTAACATAGTACTATTTTGCATCATATGTTCACCTGCACTTTGTTGGAAATAAGCCCAATTCATAGCTTTACGAGCAAGATCAGTTTCTTTTCCACCAGCTATATCAGTTTGACTATCAAGATTAAGAACATCAATTCTTTTTATAAGAGCATCAGTTAAATTATCAGAAGTAGCTCTATCTGAATTAGCAAAATAAGCCATTAAACCTTTTTTATATTCAGCTAATCCTTTAGCATAATCTGCATTACCTAAAAATTCTCTTGCCATAGTCTCCATGAATATTTGACTTTCACCCATTGTAATATTACTTACACCGCCTGTTAAGTTTAACATCATAAATTTAGCTGATGTAATACTACGAGCAACACGAGAAAACTTACTCCAATTACCTTGATCTAATTCAAATTCATTATATATAAGTTTTTTCATTTGAGTAGTAAAATGTTCAACAGCATTTTTACTTTGTTCTTTAACAGTTTCTGTATTACCTGTAATAAAACTTTTTGCATTGTCATATAGAATACCACCTTTAGAATTACGTTTATAATATTTCATAGCATTTAATTCTTCAAGTGTTAATCTCATTAATAAAGAACTATCTTGAATAGCGTTGAATTTCATTGCTTCTTTAATAAAATTAACAAATGTTTCTTCATAATTTGTATTTATTCCAGCAACATGAGCTTCATTATTTTTCTTAGATATTTCTTTATTTTTAGCATGAACTTCTTTAAGATAATCTGCATATTCAACGTCTGTTTCATTATCTCCTTGATGTCTTATAGGAATTAATTTTTCTTGTTGAACACGATGTAACATAGGCATGTTTACGTTACGTTTACCAAATTGTTCTTCAACTTCAGATTTCATAGGAGTATCATAAATACCAATACTTCTTAAAATAGAATCAGTATAATCTCTCCAATTTTCTTTAGTTTTCTTAATTGGTTCAGATGGTATATATCCTTTATTAATATATGATCTACTTCTTTTATCAATAACTAATTCATCTAATGTAGATGTTACTAAATCATACATTTCTTTAGTAGCTTGATTATTTCTAATAGCATCATATTCTTTATTAATATATTTAGAATCAGCAAATGATAATCTAAGTTCTCCTTCTTTATAATTAGGATTCTTAAATTCGTCTTTAACTTTAGTTTGAAGCCATTTAGACTTAGGTTCACGAGTTACTTTTTCATTATCTTTATATTCCATTTGTTGCCAAACACGAATAGGTTCATAACGTTGAGTATTAGGATTAAATATATGATTCTTATTATACCATTCTTTAAAACTATCTTTTCCTTTTGCTATTTCTTCTCTAATACGTTGTTCATAATATTTAGTATTTTTAAATATAATATTATCATCTATAACTTTACGCGCATTAGTTTTAGTTTCATCTATCCATTTCTTATGAGGTTTCATATAACCATATAGATAAACATTAGGTTCATAAGACTCAGTAAATTCATTATACATATAATTGAGTCTTTTCCATTCAGCATAATATTCTTTACCTTTAGATTTAGCTAATTCTTTTTGTCTATCGTATTCTACCATATCATATTCAAAATCAACATTTTCTCTTATGAATTTTTTTCTACGATATTCAAAATCAGTTATAGGTTTACCTTTCTTTTCTTCTAAATTAAATACTCCTAAATCAGTATAAAGACGATGTAAATCTCTAAGTTCTTCTACTGTCATATTAGCTGTATTAATCTTTCCAGTAAGAGGATCAAAATAATTTGCTACAACATTATTTATTTGTTTAACAATATTAGAATAAGCAACACCTTTTACTTTTCCTTTAATGTTATCATAAAATAGTTTCTTATATACATTTCTATCATTTCCAACATTATTACGAATAAGTTTTTGTATTCCTTCTCCTGCTGTCTCTGAACTATAACCAGTTTTTTGTTTCTTTCCTAATAGTTCAATATCAGCATCAGTAAACAAATTACCATTTATTATTCCTTCACTATCATATTTATCTTCTGCTAATTTTTTAAAATTAACAGAATCACTATTTACAGATTTAAGAACTTTAAATGCTTCATTAATTTTATTTGCATATTCAGTATCTACTTTCTTATAAGTATTAGCATTAATCCATTGTTTAGCTTTTTGATAATCAATAGAATTATCTAATTCTTCTTGAGTCATTGTAGCTTCAAGAGCATTAATAGTATTTATATTTTTAGTAAGTTTTTCTCTAAATCCTTCTTTTTCACTTACTTCATTATAATGTTTATTAAATGCGTCTCTTGCAGTTAAATATCTATCTATAGCAACAGCTTCATCAGCATTAGGATTAATAGCTCCTGTATCAGGATCAGTAACTTGTTTAAGATTATTAAGTTGTCTTGCTAAAACTTTAAGTTGTTTAATTTCATCAACACTAAGACTACTATAATCATTATTAATAAGATTAGATAATATTTTACTTTGTTGAAGTTGAATTTCTTTAATCTTTTTTCTTGCTTCAGGATAATCATCAAGAATTTGATTCATTTCTTCAAGTTCTTTATAATAATCGTAAATATATTCTCTATCTATATTATTAGTTAACCATTTCTCATATTCTCTTTTAGCTTTATCATATTCTTTAGATGTTATTCCATATCTAAATTTAGCTTCTTGAGCAGCTTCTCTTAAATCACGCATATCATCTAAAAATGAATCTGTAAACGGTCTTATAAGTTTACCGTTTTTATCAATAACAGATGCTATATTTACATTAGGATCAATCTTCTTAATTTCATTAAGTCTATTTTGAAAATCAACAATTTTATCAATAGACTTATTTTCAGAAGTATATATATTCTTCATTACTTCTTTAAGTACAACTTGTATTATAGAAACATTAGATTCTTGAGCATCAGTAAACCAAAGTTGAAACCAAGATTCATCTCTATAAGGTTTAGTTATATCATATAATTCAGATTGAACTAATGGATTAGTAGAAAGTTTACTTATAACTTTACTAAAAAACATATCACGAGCTACATCTGCTTTATTACGTAAAGAATTAACATCGTTATATAATTTTCTAATAGTTTCAATAGCTTGATTATTATCTAATAATGCTCTTTTCTCAGCTTCTGTTTTAGCATTATCAATATCAACTTGACTGTATTTTTCTACTCTTCTGATAAGTTCGTTATCTCCAATAAAAGTGCTAATATCCAAAAGCAGTTTACAAAATTCTTGCTGCAAAGTAGGATTATTGATAAGCTCATCATATAATTTTGGGTCTGTTATATTATATCCATTAAAATTATTAAATTTATTAGTAAGATTATTAGTATGTTGCTCTATAAACAAAGCAGTTGTTGAAAGAGCAACAGCTCTTGTTGCATCAGTTAAACTATTTTTATTATTTCTATCTATTTCTAACTGTCTAAATTTCTTCTTAACGTCTTTAGCTATTTCGCTATCACTAAATCTAAGAGTAGAGTTAACAGATTGTACTTGATTTATAATAAAATCATTTATTCCATCATCTACTTCTGAATCACTTGATTCTAATAATCTATTTTCAAGTTCATTACTAATAGCATTATCATAAAGTTCTATTTTAATAAGATTAATATTATTAAATCCAGCATTTAATACTGCTTCTTCGATTACAGTTTTATTTTCATTATTTTTTCTATAATCAGGAAGAGTTTTATAATCTTTCTTATTAACATAACCTATATTAGTAATTAGATACTCTTTATCGTTGATGTTTACGATTGTCTGATCGTTCGGGTTTAATCCTAACGTAGATGCACTTTGCGTTGTCATAGAGAAGTAATTTACTCCCTGTGAGTCTACTCTATTGATTAAGCCGAAAGTGCCAGAGAAGCCCTGTAAACGAGTCATTAATTGAGCATACGCGCCGGACTTAGTATTAAGTTCAATAGTATTAGCTCTATATTCATTAGCAAGCATTTCTTTATTAGCAATAGCATCTTCTCTATTACGATTACGAATTTCTAACGCAGCAGGAGAATTATTATTATAACCAATAACTTCATAATTAGTAAATCCATTATCTTCAAGAAGTTTAATAACTCTCACAGCATTATTTCCGTCATAAAACATAATTTTAACACCTTGTTCAGCAGCAACTAATATACCTCTTTTTAAATCATCTGTAAGATTTGTTATTTCAGCAAATACAGATGTTTTTGTATCTTGTTTAATATCAAAATTATCTTTATTTAATACTTGCTCATTAACAAGAGATATATATCTATTAATAAGATTTTCATTACCTTTACCTGTATTAGAAATTAAAACATAATTTCTTCCAATATTCATTCGAGCTCTATCTAAAGCATTAAGATTATTAGGCAATATAGTTTCTCCAATATTAGCCTGTGCAATAAGTCCTTTATATATATCATCTTGAGCATATACTGCATTATCTGAATTAACAGATGTATCTCCTATTTCATTACGTTCAAGTTGATTTACAGGATATAAATAAACATATTCTCCTGACCCTACAATTTTATATAATTGCAAAGACGGATTCTTATTACCTTTAACATATTTATTAGTTTTAATATAACGTTTATATTGAATATCATTTTCAGATTCATATTCAATTATACCTATTTCTCTTGCTTTATCAACGGTCAGTAAAGCTATATCTTTACCATATCTATCAAATATAATATTAGCTCCTTTCTCTTTCTTATTATATTTATTTTGATATTTAACTATATATTTACTATCATTATATTGTCTAAAGAAATCATCAATAATTTTATTTTTATCTACATGAATAAGATCGTTATTAATATAATTATTAACTCTATTAATAATATTAGTTCCACCATCAGTATAATTATTATATAATACTTCATTAGGAATTATTTTACTAATAAAATTATAATTATATTGTAGTCCTTCTTTAACTATTGCATAACGAATCATATCGTCAGCAGTAGCTTTAAGAAAAGGATTATCTTTATAATATATATCTCTAAATAGTTCATATAGTTGTTCAGGAGAACTTGAATTATCTTTAACAATCATTCTATGAGAAGACTGTTTTCCTTTATTAGCTTTACGACTATCTATAAGTTCTACATTTATATAATCAAGAATTGATTCTCCTTTAACAATTTGTTTAAGTAACATAACTTTATTAGCTGGCGACAACATCATAAATTTATCTACTTGTTCTTTTGTTGGATTAACAAAATCAATTTCTTCATTTTTATATAAATCTCTAAATGAATTATATATTCCTTGTTTATAACCTGTAATACGTCTACGATTTTCTAATCCAGTAGTATCATTAGATGTAACATTATTAAGAATCTGACCATTTTTATCTATAAGAATATTACTATTAACAAAATCGCTTTCATTAAGAGCTTTTGCTATAACATAATTTTCAAACGCATAAGCAGTATCTTCATCTATATTATTAGGTAAATAACTCTTTAATTGTTTAAATGTATCATTCTCTGTCATAAACATTTGACTTGTAATCATTTTACTACCAAGTACAGAATATTTAAGTTGAGCATACAAAGATCTATATACAGAATCTTTAATATTTATTTTATCAAATTCTATATTAGGATAAACAGCATTTATTAAACTACCATTAGTTTCATTACTTAATAATACAGGACTGATCTTATTTTTTAATTTAGCTATATCATTAATAAGTTTATTAACTTCATAAATAGATTGTCCCGCTCCTGTTTTATCAGTATTCATAACATTAGCATGAGCTCCAATACTATCAGATAATATTTTATAATTTCTAAAATTATCTATTATTCTAAGTTGTTCTATTAATTCAACTTTTTTATCTTTATTAGGAACTAATGTTTCTTTAAGATGATTTTTATCAATAGCATAACCTTTATAATCATTATCTGATATTTCAGCTAATGCAAATAGATCTTTAAGTTTAGTAAACTTATCTACTTTTTTTCCTTGTTCTACTAAATAATTAAATAATAAATTCTTAGTAGCAGCACCAATAGGATTATATTTACTGTTTATATAAATAGAATTAGAAGCGTCATTAGCTTTAACTATTTCTGTTATACCTGGTTGAGTTATAAATGCAATAGCTGTTTCATAATCAATACCTAAATCTATAAAAGTTTTAAATACATCAAATGTATAAGTATTAACATTCATAATACCACCTTCTTTTACACCGTCAAGTATTAAAGCAGTTGTTTCAGAACTATATACAGTAAGTAATTTACCTTCTGCATTTCTATCTTCATTTAATGACCAACCAAGTTTATCATGAATAACTTTAACTTTATTATCTTCTAATGGAATTACATTATCTTTACCGTAAGTTTTAATTAACTTGTTAGCCTCCTCTACGGGGGAATTACTGATATCATATATTACATATATAGCATTTTGTTTATTAACAACAGTTTTAGCAACATTGCTAATAGAACAAAATCCATCACGTTTTACAGATATAGCTTTAAGTGTAGCTCCAGACATAACTTGATTACGATAATTAGATTGACCAATAAAACTATTAATATCAATCCATTCTTTACTTAATCCAAGTATATCATATATTTTACGTTTAGCATCAACAATATCATCAAAATTACTACTCATAAAATTTTCTTCTGAAGTACTACTATCATTCATTATTTCAAGAAATGTATTAAGTATTTCATTATTACGAGCAGCACGAGAATTTTGCTTTTCTACTGGAAGCTGTTTAAATTCATCAAAAGACATTTTATTTTCTTTTTTAGCAAGAAGTTCAGCTTGTGCAAAATCAAAATCTTCATAATCTTCTATTGTAATAAGTTGAAGTAATTCTTTAGAACTAAGTTCAGACTTTAATCTAAAATCATTAATATAATTAGTATATCTTTTTTTATTATCTTCTTCTGTTGTTCCTGCTATATAATCAATAGAACGTATTTTACCATTTTTATTAATATAAAAATCTTTATATATTCCATATACAGAATCAATATCAAAGTCAGCACCAGTTTGAGCTACAAATTCATCTGGAACTATAATAGTAGAACCTTGAGTATAATCAAGAAGTCCAACAACTTTCATTTTAACAATTGATTGTTTACCTTCTGTAGGAATACGATAACCAATCATATCTGTAAGTCCTTCTTTCTCTAAATCTTCTAATAAAAGTTCTCCTTTTTCTTCATATAATTTAATTAGACCTTTTTTCCATACAGGTATCATTACTTCAACATAATCGCTACCATCAGGATGATATCTAAGTTTTCTAAATGAACTACCAGTTTTTGCTTCATAATCAGATTGTTTATATGCTTTATCAAAACCAACATTAGTTACCTGAGCGGCATGAAAACCAGGAAGAGTTTGTCTTGTAACATTACTTGTAAATATAGATTGAAATATGCTCATAATCTTTTTACGAACCATAGGCATATAATTAGGCATAATAGGTGTACCATTAACATCTATATTAGCATAATCCATCATATTACTATCAACTCCTAATCTACTAAATTCATCACGAATTAAATCATAGAATTTAGTATTATCAATAACAATATTACCAAGATCATCAAATATAATATTGCCATTCTTATCTTTACTAACTCCTAATTCAGTTGTAAGATCTTCATAGCTTTCTTCAATATTAGTAGTAAATAAATCAAAGAATTTATTTCTTAAATAATTTCCTTTTTCACCTTTAAGATTATCAAGCATCTTTTTTACAATTTGAACTCCTGCTTTATTAACATCATCCATATGTTGAGGAGTATCTTGCTGTTTATAAAGATTATTATAATAACCTATTTTTGTATTAGTAGGAAGATTCTTAATAAAATCATTAAGATTATTTTCTGTAAGATTACCATTATTATCCCAGAATGTAAGAAAACCTGTTTGACCAGCTTTTTCTGTTTCAGCAGTATTTAACTGATCAATACCATTATTACTCATTACATTATTAAGAATAGATAATTCACTATCTCCTAAAAATCTTGGTATAAGAACAAATTCAGCATTCTTTATTTGAATAGGTGCTTCAAGATTATGTTTTAAATCAGCTTGTAATTCATAATAAAAATTCTTTTGAACTTGTATAAGTTTACCTAATTCTTCATAATCTATGGGTTTAGTTTCATCATATAATGCTTCAATAGTATCTTTATAATTATTATATTCTCCTGATAAATATACTCTACGAACAAATTCATCTAATGTAATATAAGATTGAGCATCATTAACTTTACTATTGCTTTCGTACTTTCCTGTAATAAATTCTATAATATTTTCTGGAACATTTCCAGCTTTCATTCTCTTGATGATTCCATCAATATTATCAGTAGGTTTAATAGTATTGTAAATAGTAGCATAATTGAATTTATTTGTTACTTTTATGTTTTTATTACCAATATTAATAACAGCTATATCATTATCTTTAGTAATATCATAATTATCTATACTATATGCAGCATAAGATAATCCACTACCTTGAATTTCTTTATTACGTTTTATAGTATCACGAGTATCTTTATAAAATTTAGGATTACCACTAAATAATTGAGTATAATTAATATATTGAATACTATAATTAAGAACAAATTCTTTAGCAGTTTCAGGAGAATAATTATCTATTTCTTCTTTATATGCATCAAAATATTTAACAGCTTCTTCTGTTTTAACTTTTATATAATTATCAATATAATCATTTAAGCTATTGTTTAATCCCCCGTAGAGGAATTTCCACATGCCTTCTACTGTAACGCTATTATCTTTAGTACTATCATCAATTAAAACATTAAGATTTCTCATTCCATTTTTCTTATCATTATAATCAATAAGAAGATTCCAAAATTGAAATACATTACCTGTTAATTTACCATTTACAACAGGACCAGCTCCATTATAATGATATTGTTTATAGAGATCTTTAGTTATATTATCTTTAGAATGTTTTAATTTAGGTTTACTTTTCTTACCATAATTATCAACAGTTTCTTCTTCATAAACTAAATTATTATTTTCATCTACTTCAAATATAGTTTCAAATGCTTGTCGCATATCTACAATTTCTTGATTAAGAATATTATTTAAAGCAAGATATATAGAATGATTTCTATTAATAGTTCCATCATTTCTAATAAGTCCTTTAATTCCTAATTTATAACTATTGATAACAAAAGTTTTAGGAGCATCTGATGGAGTCTGTATAAAATACTTTGCCATTTCAAATGTTCTATTACTATTGTCTCCAACTCTTTGAGTTGTAGGAGAACCATTAGAAATATTTAAATAATTATTATAAGCAGTTATATCAAAATCTGCTTGAGACATAGCAGAATATGTAGCAGTTTCATTTAATACTTCATTTTTAGCCCCATTAAATAATTCCATATCTAAGAATCTATAATAAGGAGTTAAAACAAGTTGATTATTAACCATACGTAACATACCTGGAATACGAATGTTACCATTTTCATCAGTAGTCTCAAATAGAATATTACTATTTTCATATTGTGGAAATGCAGCTTTCATTTTAAAATAAGTTTCAGCACTAACTGCATTTTTCATTCTTTGAAAGAATCTTGTTAAATATGAATGTTTAATAGTATCAGCAACTAATTCACCTTCTATGTTTTTACTATTAAGTTCTGTTTTAACATCTTGATATTTAGCAAACATATTAGATGTATCAAGAATATTAGACATAAACTTATCTGTAATAACTTTAAGTTTTTCATTTTCTGGAACATCTTCAAAAACAGGAATAGGTTCTCCTGCTTCTATTGCAATTTGTTTTTCTTTAGCCCATTCCTTATACCTCTCGTTATGCATCTGCATGTTAGTTTTGGCATTATTAATAGACTCCAATAAATTACTAAACAGATTATTAAAGTTATTGTATAGATTAAGTATTTTTTCATTATACGTACCAGTTTCATTTTGTATATAGTTATTAATGGCTTCTTCACTAATTCCTAAATCAATATAATTATATAGTGAAGCAATAGCCGATTCGACATTATTAAATTCAACACCTTTTGCTAATATAACTTTATCATTAATATTTCCTTTATCAATAATAAATTTAATACTATCAATCCAATTTCTTAAACCACTTATGTTAGCACCAACAGAATTATGTACTTTACCTAATATAGTATTACGAAGTACTAATACAGGATCAGAATTAACATTATCTATTGAAGGCTCAGCACTTCCTTCACTTAAAATAAGACTACTTCTTTTAATTACAGGTTGATTAAAATTAACATAAAGCAGATTAGCAATGTTTTTATCAGATTCACATTTATCAGCAATTTCTTCAAGAGATAGTCTATCTTTTTGACTACGAGCTAAATCATGTAACGATTGAATAAATGAATCAATATTATCAAAATTAGCACCATTAAATATAGTACGAACATAATCTTGAAAATTAATACTTTCTGCTATACCTGAATAAGTATTATCTGCATAGTCATATACATTTTTTCCATTGACTTTTTCAATAGAATCTAATTTTTTAGTAAGATTAAATATTCTACGTACTTCTCTACTTATAGTTTTAGATATAGAACGACGTTCTCCAATACTATCTGACCAATCTTTAGCATATTCTTCATTAGCCATTATATCAGAAATAGATATTGCTTCATCATCATTAGTTATTTCATTTTCAGATAAAACTCCTAAACTTTTGCTTAACTCTATAGTTCTTGGTTGACGAAGCATATTTCTAAATAGACTATCTTTGTTATAAACACTTGTAATCATTTTATATACAAAATCTTTTTGATTCTTTGTAAGAGTAGGATTACTATAATGTTTTTTAAGCCTTGCAAGAATAGCCATACGAATATTATCACTATTCACTGCTTTACCGATTCCTCTTAATTTATCTTCTACATCAAGATAAATATCTGCTATAACATTTATAGCATGATTTTCCATATCAACAGTAGGAAACACATTATGTCGTACTCTATCAACATTTCTGTCTCTGCCAATTCTAAATTCAAACTTATTTTGAAATTCTTTAACTTTCTTAATAAGCGTTCCTACTTTTCTTCCATCAATGTTATCAGCGTCATATTCAAATCCTCCATTGTCTAAAAACCATTGCTTAAATTCTTTGTTCAATACAGCAGTTTCATAAACACTAATAACTTCTGATTTGTTATTGTTTAAACGATTAAACAATAATTGCGATAGCCTTGACTCAGTACCAGTTTTAGGACTACTGAGCGAATTAAAATCACAACTCATACTTTTACTTGTTTTAAAATTATTATTAATAAATAAAGCCATAGAACAATTAGTTCTATGGCTCAAATATACAATTTTATTAGAATTTTGTGCTATTAATAGCAAACAATATTTATCAAACTTTCATTATTAAGATTATCAAATTGTTCTTTCTCATAAGGAGTCATTTTATTAATAAGACTATTAATACTTCCAACAACTCTTTGATCAGATTCAACATCTTCACTTGTTAGAAAACTATCATCAATATCCATTCCAGCAAAAGGATCATCAAGTTCTCCAGGAAGTTCTTCAAGAATAGTTTCTTGAACTTCTGTAGGAATAGTTTCTTGAACTTCTATTTGCTCAACTTGTTCTTGTTGAGTTTCTATTTGTTCATTTAATACTTGTTCACTAAAATTATTAAATATATTATTTATTTCAGCAAGAAGAGTATTATCATTTATTTTAGAAACATTAGAAATAAGTTCTACCATTAAGTCTAATATCTTCTTAAATAAACTTTTATTTTCTTTTGTTTCTCCTACTACATCATAATTAATATTATTAAGAATATCAATAAGATCTCTATTAGTTAATGCTTTTACTATAAATTCTTCAAGTTGAACATCTTCTGTTTCACCTTCAAGAAAACTTTCCATTTTAGTTTTAAGTTCTTGATCAGTTTGATTATTTGTAACTTGTTTATAGTAATCTATAACATTCTTAAATTGATTTGCTAATTCTTTATAATTATTAATTTGTCTTATATAATGATGTAAACCTTCATGTACTAATATTCTAACAGCTCTATCAGGACTATTTTTAAATAACTTATTATATATATTTATTGTATTAGTATTAGGATCATAAGTAGCGTTTATATTAGGAAGTCCTCTATTACTTAATATATTAGGATTTACTTTTACACCAAGTTTATCAAATACTTCAAGTATAGAATTATATTCAGTAACTCCAAAAGAATTAGCTATATTAACTAAAGATTCTCCTTTACTAATAGCTTGTTTTGGTTTATTTTCAATATTAGAAACTTTTGTTTTAGGTTGTTTATTCTCTAAAGTTACATATATATTTTTATCTGCTCCAAATCCTTCTCCAGATTCAACAAAATTTCCTAAATTATTTCCTTCTGAATCTCTAACTGCATCGACATCAGTAGTTAATAAATTATTATCTAATAGAAAATCTTTATAATTAGTAGATTTTATTTCTTCTCCATTAGGAAGTTTAATAACAAAATTTCCGTCTGCATCATTATATACATTTCCATCATTGCTAATAATATAATTAGGTCTACTGTTATTAAGTATAGCATCTTTCATATAATTAATACTTATGGCATCTTTTTTAGCACCAGCAATATTTCTTATACGATTCATTGTTTGAGCAGTAGTTCTTGGGTTTCTTTCAGAATAAGCAAAATATCTTGTAGTTCCAGTTTTACCTTCTTTAGTTGTATATTGTACAGTTTTGCCATTTAAAGTAGGAACTATATTAATATCTCCACTTTTATAATTAACTAATAGTCCATGACCGTTTTCATAATTAATAGCATAACCATATTGTGTAGGAACTATTGTTATTCCTTTAAGAAGATTTCCTCTACCTACATAACCTCTAACAGTATTAATCATATTTTCAAATTCATTGATGTTTCCATCAAGAATATTTTCAATACCATTATAAATAGTTTCATGAATACTATCAGATATTTTTTTAGCAACTTCTGTTGTTTCTCCATATTTACCGCTTAAACTATTAGGATATAAATGTACTAAAACATTTCTACCATCAGAATCTTTAGTAAACATTACAGCAGAACCAGGTTGATAATTAGTATTAGTAGTTACAGTTTGTGTAGCATTACCTTCTACTAACAATCCGTTAGCTGTTGGAAAATATAATTTAAAATTATCAGAATCTTCTACTCTTATAACATCTTTAATCTTATTAAATTTAGGTTTTCCATTTTTATCTTTAGCTTTAATAAGTATTCCGCTTGTAGTATTATGAACAACTAATTGTTTTCCAGCACTAATATTATTCTTAATATTATTAAGATTAGAATAATTACTACCTAATTTATTAGTCCAACTATCTAAAGATTGACTAATAATAGGATAAGCAGCTCTCATTGTAATATCTACATTATTATTATAACCAAATAATTTAAGAATATGATTAGCTTGTCTTAATCTACTTTCATTATCATTAGTTTCTACTCCGTAATTACTAATTAAATCTTTATATACAGGATTATTATAAACAGCGTTTAACGAATCTTCTATAAATTGATTTGTATTAATAGATACTCTAAGATTTTCCAAATCATTAAGAAGCATGTCTTGTTCTTCTGTTATTTCTCCTGTAATAATATCTTTTATAGAATCTATAAAAGGACTATTATAAGTATTTGTTCCATTTTGTTTAAGACCTACTTTATAATTCCATAATTCATTTACAGCATTATAATTACCATATTCATCAACTTGAATAGCTGGCATTACACCTACTTCAATACCTTTATTTTTTATAACAATAGCTCCTTTATCATTAATCTCAGCATCTACTTTATCTCCTTTTTTAAGTCTCATTACTGCTTCATAATTGGTAACTTGTTCAGGAGTTTTTAATACTCTATCTACAACTTTATTAGTAACAAAAGTTTGAAGAATAGCAGGAGTATCATCTTTCTTAATAGATTCTTTTATTTCTTCTGTCTTAGGTTTACTAATTTTATTAAGAAATGTTGCAGCATTTTGATTGACTACATCTTTATTATCAATAATAACAACAGAATTATTAATATTACTCATAAACCAAAGAGTAGTTCTTAAATCTCCATAAAGACTATTAGCAGTTTCTTGCCCAACTTCGTCTACTGCATAACGCATCATATCTTCAATAGATATTTTTGTTCTACCTTGAGAATCTTTCTTTCTACCAGTTGCTTGAGCATAATAATCTATCATTTCATAAGCAGCGTCAAATCTACTTTTAACTTCATCAAACTTAGAAGTTTCAGATTCAATATCAGCAGACTCTAAAGTATCCTGATTTAAACCCCCCGTAGAGGAAATAAAACCTTTGTCTACAAGATACGATAATTGATCTAAAGTTATATTCTCTTCAAGACCTTGCTCATCAATTATATTAATATCTGTTCCATATCTGCCTTGAATAACATCAATTGATTTATATTTATAACCTTTATAATTAAAAGGTTTAACAACTTCAAAAGTATTACTAAGAAGTTCTTGTTCAGTTATTTTAGAAGATTCAAGATTTACTGCATTAATAGTAACTTCTTTAAATTTATTATTAGCCTCTTCTGATATAGGCTTTTCAAGAGATACTTTAACAGGTTGAATGTTAATAGCAGGAGAAGATTTAGTTTCTATTACAGGAGCAACAGATTCTGTTTTAGGTTTAGGCTTAGTAGACTCCTCTACGGGGGGTTTTATAACACCCACTTTTTCTTCTACTGTTACTATTTCTTTTGGTTTAGTTTTATTAAATTCTACTTCAAGTTCTTCTTTATAATTTAAATCATCATTGAGTAAAAGAACTTGTTTAGCTAATTCAACTTTTCTTTTAGTTTCAGGTTTTAATTCAACTTTATCGTCACCAAGTAAATAATTATAAACAGCTTCTCTTTCATCAGTTTTAAGAAGATTTTGAACATCTTGCTTAGAAGTTTTAACAGCTATTTCTTTTTTATTATTTAAATCTTCTTCTAATTCTTTCTTAAAAGTAACTGCTTCTTTTTGAGTACGAATAATATTTTTATCTATCTTTGCACGTTCAATTTCAAGAGCTATTGTATCGTAAAGATTATCAATATAGTCTTTATTAATATTTTTAGCAAATGTTTCAATAGCATTTAGACTAAATATATTTTTAGCTGCATTAAAATCTATATCAGGATTTTCTTCTTTAAATTTATCAATATCTTTTTGAATCTCATCATTATTTCTACCAGAAAATATATCTTCTTGAATTTGAGCTTTAAATGCTTCAAGAGGATTTAAAAAAGTTTTATAATTATCAAGTTGTTTTTTAATAACTTCTTTAGTAGATTCTAATTCTTTATAATAATATTTATCTTTACCTTCAAGTTTAGAAGGTTTATCTTTAAGATTATTATTAATCTCATTGAGATAATCTTGAAGAATACCAATCTTAAATCTATTATCTAAATTAGCAGAAATTCTTTGTTCAGATATTAAAGGATTATTATTAGCAATATTATCATTTTTATTTTGAAGATTAGATATTTTATTATCTATATCTTTAATGATATTATCATTACTAATATTTTGAGAAATAGCAGCAGATAAATACATATCTTCAATATCAGCATTATGTAATAACTCAGAATAAGATTTAAACTTATTCATAGTTTCTTCTGCTATATTTCTTATATTTATATTATCAGCTTCATAATTTTCTTCATTAGAATATCCTATTTCTATTAATCTTTGTTTAAGTTCCGGACTTGCTAAATAATCATTAAGAAGATTATAATTACCATTTCTAATAGCATTAAGAGTCATATTAGTAATAATTTCATTATTAACTTTATTTCTTAAATAATTAGATTCTTCTTCGTCTTCTATAGTTTTATAAGTCAATTTACCATCACTAAAAATAGGATTACCTTTTTCGTCTAATTCTAACTCATAAGGATTAACACCGTCATTAATCTTTTGAATCTTATTAAGACCTTGTTCCCATTGTAGTTGTCTACCATTTATTTCATCTAATCTTTGTTGATTTCCGATATCTTCGATTTTACGAAGCCTATTAGAAACTTTACCGAAACCTTCGGCAAGACCATGAAAAACCACACCACCAATAACACCCCAAAGAGCACTATCATAAAGCATAGGGTCATTAAGGTAATTACGGGCTTTATTAATTTGTTCAGTATCTCCTTCATCTATTTGTCCATTTAATATTCTACCATATAAAAGTCCTTCTTGACTTGCAATATAATTAATACTTTCTTCAAGACCTTCACTAAGTTCTCCGACCGCTACAATCCCTGTCCCCATGCTTGATCGTTTTAGTGCTTGTCCGACACGCGAGGATAGTGTTTTTTGCCCCATATTGGCAATTTCTTCTGCTGTGCGATTAATAGTATTGGCTGCCATCTTATTGGCATCACGGAGCGCTAATGAAGCAGGACGAGATGTCATATTTTTCCATGCCGAACTAAGTCCACGAAGTTGTAAATAATCCATAGTAAAATTAATAAGATTCCATTCAAAATCTCTACCAGCAGCTTTACTTGCTATTCTATCTGCAACGGCTTCTTTATCGTTAACATCTATTCCTTCAAATAAATTACTTGGAGAATCTTCTAAGAATTTATTATATTCTTCGTCAGACATTTTGCTAAATCTATCAATAGTTTCTTCTTTAACTTGCTGAGCAGTTTGTCTTGCTTCTTGATAATTTTCACCAATACGCATACCAGCAGCAGTTAAAGCAGATTCAGCATAACTTCCTAATTTAGCAGCATTAACAGGAGTTAAAGCGTTTTTAATAGTATTACCGTATTTACCAGCTTTAGCTGCTGTTTCTATAGTTTTACCAAGTTTAGACATTCTTGCCAAACTACCAATTTTAGTAGCAACTTTTGTAGCTGCTGTTCCAGGTATAAGTAAACTTATACTACTAAGAACAGAAGGAAGTCTACTAAATATATATCCACTATCTCCAAAGTCAAGAGCTTTTTCAGGATTTTCTTGATATATTGGAAAATTTTCTTGTGTACCTTCTCTAATAGAATCTCCTATTCTTGTTATAGCATTTTCATAATCATTATCTTCACCAAATGCTGCACCAAGTACTATATCTCCTATTGCTCCAAATCCACCAATAGTACCACCTATTACTTCTCCTACAACTCCTTGCATTAATGAATTTCCAAACTGTTCAAGTGCTGATTGATTACGAGCACGTTGTTTATCAAGATTTTGATCTACAGGATTAACAATAACACCATAATCTTCATATTTAGTTAGATCTTCATACATACTTAAATTAGCAGCAGGTTTATCAAATGTTTGAACTTCTTCTAAAAAACTATGAGCTAATTTAGGAAGAGTATTAGTACTATCATCTGTAAGAACATCTTTCTTACCAGATGCAGCAAAGACTCCTGTTGTAGCAGGAGTCTTATTATCAGCAGTAGATGCGTCAAGTGCTATTTTTAATTTATCATCTATCATTGTTTAAACATATTTTTATAATAATCCGTAATTTCACTTCTATCAGTTTCATTAATATTATTAACGTCCATACCTAAAGCGTCAATTATTATAGGATAAGTAATATTCCAATAATAAATTTGTTCTTTTTCACTTAAAGAATTATAAGGAATATTTTTAAACATTTCTTCTCTAATATATAATTGATTATAATTAGCTTTAATATTTACAGCTTCATCTCTACTAACATTTCTAACATCACCATTATTATCTTCAATATAATATAATCCATTTTGAATTTTAAGAACATTTCTTCCCATTCTACCATTGTATAAAGTAAGATCAGTATTCATATCCTCTGCTTTATCTATTGCAACTTCTGCTTGATATATAGGATCATTAGAAATAGCTTCGTTAAGATTACTTGCTATAAGACCAGGTATATATATTTCTATATCTGCACCATTTTTATAATCAATACCTAAATCTTTAAGTATTTTAATATCAGTGTCATCTACTTGTCCATGATAACTTAATTTAGTACCTATTTGACCATCAATATTTTTAATAGCAGAAGCAGTTACTGCTTTAGATCTACTACTATCTCCTAATTGACGTTTAAAAAATCTTCCATACGCATCTCTTTTAGATCCTTCAAGAACAGGTTGTCCAGATTTACCTTCAACTCCAGCATACATAGGAGTATTAGCATAATTTGCATCTTGCAATAATTTACTTGTTTGTTCATCAAAATCTTTTTTTGCAGCAGCAGCATCTGAATATTTTTCAGGATTTACTTTAAATATATATGCTCCAAGATCTTGTTCTCCAAATATTCTAATTTCTCTATTAATAGGTTGTCCAAACATAGAATCTGTTTTATTCTCAAAACGTTTATTAGCTTGATTATAAACATTAGCAAAAGATACTATTTCGTTACTTGCTAAATCATATTTATTCTCTGATTGAACATATTGACCATTAGTTAGTTTCTTACGAATATTAGTATTCTTATTAAAACCTGTTATATTATTTAAACCTATTGCATTTACAAGTTCTATTATATTATTGGCTTGTTCTCTTGATACTTTAATAGTTCTTCCATTTTTATCTACACCATATCCTTTTTCTGTAGCTCCATTAATATTATTTCCATTAATATTATTAAGTACTTGATTAAATATATCATCATCAGTAAAATTAACTTCTACTTCTGCTATATTATTACCAAATAATTTATTAAACGCTTTATTATATTTTTGAACATTAGGATTATTAGAATAAGCTGATAAATCAGAATTACCATCAATAAGAGATACAAATTCTATATCAGATTTAGTTTCTTTATCTTCAAATTTTTTAATACTTTTTTCAAATGTGCTTTGAGCATCACTTTGTTGAATATTAGTTTTAGCTAAATTTTCAAGTATTGCAGCTTTTTGTGCAAAAGGTATTGAAGTATCTCCTTGAATAGCTTTTGCTGCCATTGCATATTTATCAGATGCTTTAGTATTTGCATCATAAGGAATATTATATTTTTGAAGATATTGATCGTAAGATGATGCAAGATTATTAGCATATGCTCCAACTTCACTTAAAGTAGCAGATGGTTTACTAATTACTCCGCCTGATGCACTTGCTTTACCAAATAATAAACTTTCTGATTTATCTCCAGCAGCTTTATCAGCAGCTCTTTTAGCAGCAACGCTCATTCCAGCAAGAGGAGTTATTTTACTTTCAGCATTATAGAATGTAGCAGATTTAAGAAATGGATCTACTCTTTTTTGTAGATATTGTTCTTCTGTTAAGAATCTACCAGAATCATCTGTTACAGAACTAATAGTTAATTCGCCAGTTCCTTTATCAGATTTTTTAGTTTCCCAAACAGCTACATCATAATCTTGTTTAATACTTTCAGCAGCTCCAGGAGTATTAGCAATAGCAGCTTTTAGACCTGCACTTAATTTATCTCTTGTAAGTTGTTGAAAAGAACCTTCTTTTTGATAATAAGGAAGACCATCAGCAGATTCATTAGGATTAGTAGTCATAGTACCATCAGCTTTCTTGAAATAAACAGCGTTGCTTCCGCCAGCTTCTTTAGCACTAAATTGCAATGCTCTTTGCATTACTTGAGTCATATCTATTTGATCAACAGGACGAGCTGTAGGAGTCCATGCCGTACCACCAACAATTCTTCCTTTCTCATCAGTTATATCTTCATAATTATATTTATTTTGTTCTCTATAATAATTCTTTATATTTTCACTTATTCTATTATTAGAATCAAGCTCTTCATTAAATTTTTTATATTCTGCTTGAGCTTTTAGTCTACCTCTAAGAGCAGGATCATTTAAAAATTTACCAGCTTCTTTAGTAGCAGTAGTTAATGCAGAAGCATAATTACCAAATTGAGCTTGCTCATCAATAGTACTACGTATTTTATCTGCATATTTAGCTCTCCAAACATCTTCAGCTTCATTTAGATCAAGCTCTCCAAGTTTAGCTTCAATAGCAGCTTGTTGATTAATAGCTTGTTGATGTTTAGCATCAAGAGTTTTAACCGTGTCAGCAAGTCTATCTAAAGGCTTTGCTATTATCTCTCTCGGTTTATATCCAACATAACTTAATTCGGGTAGTGGCATATACTTATATATTTAATTTGCTGTCAATATAACAATAAATTCTCATAGTACTATTACATACTATGAGAAAAGTTTATTAATTAAATGGATAATTTTGATGGAAGAGTTTTACCTTTTATATTACTTGTTAGTTTAGGTAAACCAATATTTTTAGGTTTATTTAAAATTTTACTTAATGGAATGCCTAATCTATTAGCAAAATATCTCTTTTCGTCATCTCTACCATATTTAACAAAATCTTCCATTTCACTTCTTGTATATTTATATCCTTTCTGAGCTAACAAAGCAGGACTCATATCAGGACTTGAAGCAAGTATTAATGCTTGTTCTTGTGATTCTCTTTTACGAGTTTCTCCACGAGTTAATAAATCTCCAGCAGCAGTAGTAATACCAGCTATTATATTGTTAACAGCAGCATTTCTACTTGCAATTTTTTGATTATTAAATTCAGATACTTTATCTTGATAAGCATTATATTGAGCAGTGCTTTTATCTCTTTGTTGTTGTTGATTAAGAAGATCTCTATTAATCAATTCAGTTTCAATATTTTCTTTCTCTCCACGAAGAATATTTGCTCTATCTGTTATATCAGTATCAAGTCTTTGTTTACGAGAAAGTGAAGCAACAGAACTTGCAGTATTGGCATCAATATCTTGAACATTTCTTGCTCTTAATCTTTCAAGTTGACTTAATTGAGGAGCAATATTATAATTAGTTTTAAGTTTAGATGGAGTATAAGATACAGGAGCAGAAGGAGATTTCATTTTATTTGTTGCTACAAGTCCAGCAATACCACTTGCTAAGTTTCCTGCTAAACTAATTCCAGCACCAATAATATCAGACTTATTAACTCCAATATCATCAATAAATGATTTCTTTCCTAAAGCAGCTTTGCCACCAAGTTTAAATTTGTTTTTAGAACCAAATTTATTAATAAAAATATTCTTATCCTTTTCAGTAGCTGCATAATAAGTTTTTCCATTAAGAGAAAATTTAATACCACCATTTTTAAGATCACTAATATTTTCACTAACTTTATTAGATTTCTTATTTTGATTAAGATTATTTTTATTAATAACTTTACCAAATCTATTTCTACTAACATTATTATTATTTCTTCTTTTATTAAGAACTTCATTTACTTTATTAATAAAAGAATCTCTATCTTCTTCGCTTGCAGCATAATATGTTTTTCCACCTATGTCAAAACCTATTCCACCTTTTTCTAAATCTCCAAAATTAGCACTAACTCTGACACCTTTTTTACTTCTATCAACTGTTTGTAAAGGTTTTTGAATTACTTGTTCTGAGCTTGTCTGTTGAACGTTTGTTTTATTTGAAGCAATTGTATCAGAACGATATGTCGATACAATATTCGGCTTAGAAATGCTATCTATGGGCGTTTTAGATACGTTTTTATCTGTCTGCTGAATAACTGGCTCAGTCATTGTCTTATCAGATTTAACAACAGATTTAACAACAGGTTTAACAACAGACTTAGTAGCAGGTTTAGTCTCAGTAGCTAATTGAGTTCCATAAATTCCACCTTCAAATTCAAATGTTTTAACACCAGCTTTACGAGCTTCCGCAAATGCTTTATTAAATCTTTGACGTTTAGTTAACTTAGGTTGAGACTCTTCTACGGGGCGTTTTCTATTAACTTCTTTAAGCCCTTCATTATTCCCAGCAGTTTTACTTATAATATCAGAAACACCATAAGATTTAATATTAGCACCTTTTGCAGCAGCTAAATTTTTAGCATCACTTAAAGCATCAGTATCTATTTTAGCAGCAATATTTCTTTTTCCACCTCTTTTAAATTTAGAAGTACCATCATCATTTAATCCCATTCTATCTTTATAATTTTCTTGTTGTTCAAAAACTTCATTAGCTTTTTCAGGATTATTAATAACTTTATCAGCAGGAGATTGACCATTAAGAATAGGTTGAGCACTAAGAATTTTCATTTTATTTCCATCTATCTTAACTACTTCTCCACCTTCAGCTTCAATTCTATTTTTGCCAACTCCAATATCTATGCCGCCATTGCTATGTTTATCCCCCCGTAGGAGAGCTACTGAGCTATTCAACGGAACTGCATAACCACCTCTATTTATAATAGGAACAACAGCATCATCTCCACCATATGCATGTTTCCATTTAGGAGCATTATGTGCATAAATAGCTTTTTTAACCATTTTAGAACTATAATTATCTTTATTAGCAAGAACTTGACTTGCAAATGCTTGAACACTTTTACCATGTTTAGTTGCAGCAGCTGTAAAAGTTCCTTTCTTAGAAGGTGCTATACTAAATTTACCACCAGCTTTATATTGATTTGCAAATCTATCTTCAAATTCTTCATCAAGAACTCTTGTTTGATCATGCATAGCATTAAGTTGAGCAGCTTTTTGATTATTAATTCTTTTTTTCTCTTCTTCTTCTTGTAATTGAATTCTTTTTTTATTAGCATTAGAACTCATAATTCCAGAAGCTATACTGCCAACTGCACCAACGACAGCTCCTATAAATGCTTTTCTACATGGTCTAAGACCAGTTGTGTTTAATTTTTTATTCATAACTTCTAACTTTAAAATCTACATCTTCTAATTTAAATTTAATTCCTGAATCATTATTAAATATAAATCTAATAACAATATATTTACCATATATTAAACTTCTTAAATCAGCATTAGGTCTTTCAATATAATTACGAAAATAATTAAAATTCCATTTACCTTTATCAAAATAAGGATATTTATAATTATTAAATTGATTCTTTAAATTAGCAGTATTTATATCTAATAATCCGCTATATGTAGAATCAGTATATATTATACATTGATAACCACTATATTTTTTATTAGAACATTCTTCGGCTTGATTAATATGACTAAAATAATCTATAACTTCACTAAGAACATAACTAATAAATTCAAGAGATTTAACATGAGTATATGCTTCATTATATATAACATCTAAATAACTATAAGATATATCTCCTCTTTCTGAAAGATATACTGGAAATTTAGCATTATTAATTTGCATAGATTCAAATTTACATATCTTAGTATTATCAAATGTAAATATAGAATTTTGATCTATTATAAAATAAGATTTATTCTTTGTAGAATGAGATCTTTTAAAATAATAATCATGCAAACTAATCCATTTCTTAACAAGATAATTATAACTAAGAGTTATATATTCTCCATTTTTATCTTCAATACTTATTATAAATCTATTATTAATAGTTGTATCATCACTAAATATTATACGTACAATATCAAGACTTTCTAATAATTTACATATAGGTAAAGATAATATATTAAGAGCACCATTATCAAATGTGTATATATTCTTAGAATCATTATCGTAAAAAGTATATCCATATTGATTAATCATCCATGAATTTCTATCTTGTAGTCCTCCAAATCCTTTATCAGAAGTAAATATTTCTTGATATTCAGTATCAAAAGCATCAGGAATAGTTAATTGAACATCTTTATCTTGTGTTTTAAGAGAAGCGTCTCTATTAAACATAAATAATGAATGTTCTGTATGTACAAGAAGATATAAACCAACTCCAACTATATTTGTAATATTTCCTTTGTTTTCTGATATTACTTTATAATTATTAGGTCTAAATATTCTCCATGAATTTTCAAAAGATTCATCACTAATAACATCACTTCTTCTAATAGTCCTATTAAAATTATTTACATAAATTATTTCTGTGTTACGATTTATGTATTTTTTCTTATCTATTGTATCATAATTAGCAATATTTAATTCAAATAAATCTGATTGATTTATAGGTCTAACAATAATAGAAGTTAATACAGGTCTATCAGCACTTTGTTTATCTGGATATGAAATAGTTTCAGAAGATTCTTTTATATTACGAAGATTTATATCTGTTATACAATACTTTCTAAACTTATAAGCATTTGCATATTGTCCTGTTGTAATATCATTTCCCGTAGTTGAATTTTTAGGATAACCATCATCTCCAACATACATTGATGGATCATATATTATAATTTCATCATCTGTTATAAATCCAGGATAATTAAATATATCAGAATTTTCATCTTCTTTAAATATTAAATTATCTCTATTATTATTTTTAACATATCTTATATCTCCTAATCTAATAAGATTTTTATTTTTATTAGTATAAATATATTTATTAATTCCATATATATTATATACTTTATAAGCTATATCTGTAGGAGAAGCAGTAAGATCTATATCTATGTCTATATATTCTTCTGAATACTCAGAAGATCTATGTATTTTAGAATTTCTAATAAGATATCTTGTATCAGTTCCATTTATATATGTTGGAGAATCTCCAAGAATATTATTAATAGAATATTCTAAATTACCATATAATCCTCTATAAGGTCTATTAAGAAGAAATACATCAGATGCATAAAATTTAGGATCTTTTGTAAGAGTTCCACCAGAACTTGTTTTATATCTTACTAAAGAAGTATATAATACATTATTTTCTACTTCTTCATATGTTATAAAATATCCAACAAATTCTTGAGGAATATCTATTTCTGTACATTCTATTCCTATTATATCATTAGGTCTTGTTTTAACATCAGGAGCTTTAAATAAACTATCTCCATTGCTATTAGTATAATATCCAAATTGTCTTGTACTTGATTTAAAATTATTAAATACATCACATACACGATTTGTATTTATAAGTTCATTATCAAATATATCGTCCGCAGATGATTTATTTACATCAGCTAATATAGTTTCACCAGATACAGTAATAGGATGAGTTCTATCTGTAATAGAAAACATATTACTATTATCATTTTTTAATTTAAAACCATTAGTAAATGTTCCATTAGCATTAACAAAATGAATAAAAAAATTATATACTTGATTTGGTATAAGACTACGTTTATGTAAATTTATATTATATTTAAAATCATTTATTGTAGTATCATACTTTTTACGTTGTATATTTTTAACTTGTATACTTGTTACAATAGTAAAATTATTATTTACAGTTCCATCAGAATTATATACAGTAGTATTAGTAATAGGAAATATATTTTCCCAGTTTATTATTTCTCCTGTTTCTATAAATCTACTATATGCTAATGTTGTATTTATTTCATTTTCATTAATATATAGCAAACAATAATCTATATTTCTATGTATTCCATTTGTATCTATAAGATAACAACCAGATGTTAAATTAGGATTTGTAGCAAAAGCATTAAAAATATCACTAAAAGATACATATTCTTTTTCATCACTTCTACTATTTCCTTGTGTTGTTTTAATATTAAATTTAACTTCTTTAGAAGATGTATAAAATACAGCATTACTATTTGTTTGAATAGGACTTTCAAATTCTGTTAAAGTATATCTAACTTTAACTCTATTTGCATATGCTTCATAATTCTTATTTATAAAATTATTTTCTTCATAATTAGCTACATATAATCTATTTCTATAATTACATATAGTATCTACATTTGTAAGATCAAATGCATTTTCAAGCATATCGTCTATATTATATTCTTTTGCTCCTACTCCATTAAATATTACTGAAACTGTTGAATCTATATCAAATTCTTGCCATATTCTACATACAGTTTCGTTATGTGTATCAAGTATATATCCTAATTGAAATTCTTTATATATATCAAATTCTTCAAACTTTAATATAAATTCATAATTTGTATTAGATTCTTTATTACTATTAATTGGCATTTTAACAGTAGTTCTCATATTTCTTGCAGCAGAAGTATCATTACCAGAAGGATAATAATGATTTATAATTTCTTTATCTTCTATATTTGCAATTATATAAGGAATGCCAATAGGAAACCATTTTGTATATGTATTAGTAGTTATTTTATATCTAATAAACATATAATAAGTTCCACAAGGCATACTTGTACCTAATATAATATTATTAAGTCTCATATATGCATGTGGAACATCAGGAGCTAAATGATAATAATTATCTTTATCATTTTCAGTAGATGTATCTAAATTTATAGTTTTTAATACATTTCCGTCAGTACTATTTATTTCAGTAATAGCTATTATAAGTTGATCATTAATATTATAAGTATAAGTACCTTTAACAACTCCTCCTTCCCATTTCCAACCAGTAGGAACAAGTCTTAAAGAATTATCAATTTCGTTATATCTATAAATATCAGATTTATTATTAGTAGTATTATGTTGAAAAATAACCAACTCCGTATTACAAGCAATGACCCCGACAATTTTACTTGCGGAGTCATTTACAGAATAGATACTTTTTATACCTTCTTCATTAGTTATATAAGTTCCGTCAGAACTTATTTTTATATTCTTTGCACATACAAGAGAATTATTTTCTACTTGTTGTGGAACTTTATTCAAGTTCAATGATTTTACTATTTCCATAATTATCTATTTCGAGGTAAGAATGTACTATTGAAAAAGAAGTTATTCCATCCTTCGTCATTGGCATGTTTACGCATAGCTATTTTAACACTTGCAGTAGCATTGCTTTTAAGTCTTTGCCATTGTATATATGGATTAACAGGTTCTTGTCCAGTTAAACTAAATACAGGATGTTTATAACCTCTACCTAACATTTTATACATACAATAAAAACTAAGAGCTTCAAGAAGAATACCGTCGTCAAATATATATGGAAGATCGCAATTATATGTTTCACTAAAATATTGAACAACTTCTAACGATTCTATAAATATATAATCAGCTTCAAAATTTATTTCAATTTTATTTCCACCTGTTATAACATAATTTCTATTAGAAGGATTAATAATATTAGCTATTATAACTCTTTCTTTAACATCATCAGACACTTGACTAACTCCTATTTGTTCTGGAATATAATTTGTTTTATTACCACAACAATTATTGTTTTTAGCTTCCGGTATTTCACAACCATTTTTATCAAATACTTTCAAGCTATTAGCATCAATAGGACAAGATAATATACCTACATTATCTATTATTTGAACTTTACGTTTCTTTAATTCTTTAGGTAAACATTTAAGTTGACTTAATCCATCAATAACCCAAGCACCAACACGAGGTATCCAATCGCTATTATCAGGATTAAAATCATTATCAATTTTTCCTATCAAACGCTCTATATTTAAAAGGTTTTTGTTCATTATTTCTAATATAATTAATATAACATGTAGGGTCAAGAATAAGAAGTTGTTTAAGTTTAACTCTCATATCTGCATCAAGATTATAAATATCTTCTTTAGTTTTACATAATATAGATATCTCTTCGTCAGTAATACCTCTAAGAGATTTTGATCTATAATCAGTTCTTTCAAATTTAACTATACCACAATTCTTTATTCTTGAATTACTAATAGCAAATTGATATAAATAATCTTCTTTTTTATAAACTCTATAATCTACACCATCATATATTTTTCCGGCTTCTTTATATCGTTTAGCATCATCAGCGTTATATAATCTTTTACCTTCTTTAATAAGTTGTTGTTTACGCTTTTCAGTTTCTCTATAATCAAGTCTACCTTTATAGTTAGCACCTTTAGAGTTTTTACATCTATTAATATAAATATCTCCAATACCATGACAATATCTATAAGAATTACCTTCAAGTATTTCTACTTGTACTTGATTATAATATCTTCTAACATAATTTCTAAAAGTATCAAACTTCATTTCAGAACGACGTTGAAGAATTTCTTTTTTAGTATCATATTTATGAATACGTTCAAGAGCTTTAATCCATCTAATAGTATAAACTATTAAATTTCTCTCTTTACTATTTGATTTAGCTTTAATAAATAATTTAGTTATTTTATCATGAAGTTCTCCATCTTCATAATATCTATCATCTTTAAATTCTTTATAATCTCTTATATCAAATTCAAGAGCTTTATTAAGCATATCAAGATTATTCTCCATAAACTGTCTTGCTGTATCAGCTATAACAACAGCTTCTTTTCTTTTCTTATTACATTGTTCAAGTTCGTATTGAGCATTACTAACATACTCTTCATAATACGTAAAAATGTCTTTGTCTAATTTCATTATCTTACTAAGTTTTCTTTAGGTATTTCATTAGTTTCACGAACAGTAGTCATAATATCTCTACGATATATTGTATCTTTAATACTTCCGATCATATCTTCCGGTAAAAACCATTCATCGTCATCATTATTAAACTCAAAAGATACTTCTCCATTAAGATTACTCTTTTCTACCATTTTAGGATGTTCAAAAGGACTTTTAATACAAATTTTATCTATATTATCAGTAGAACTATTACCTATTGGAAATAGATAAATATAATCATTAATATAGTCATAACAAGGAAGTCCACATAATCCAGGAACAAAACTTCTAAATCTTGCACGAGATTCACTAATAAAAGGAATAGTTACATGATATTTAAAACCAACTGTACTAACTTCGTTAAAAGGTAGATTATTAATTAATCTAACAGGACGAGGTACTTTTTGAACAGTTTTCTTTATTTTATTAATTCCAATATCTTCCATTCCATCAGGAATTTTAATATCTCCATCATTAATTTCTTCAAGACTAACTGTATATCTTTGTTCTAATCCTTTATCAACATATCCATGATTCTCATAGCTACGACGAATCTTTTCATTTCTTTCATGAATAATTATACTTCTAATGTTTTCTCTTAAAGCATAATTATTAGGTTGTCCTAAACTATGAGCAATTTCACTTACTAATTGATTTAAACTTGCCATTATGCAGAAGGAGTTAAAGAATTTAATTTAGTAAGTATATCATTTATTTTACTACTCATAGCAGTAAGTTTTGTCTCAATACTATCTATTTTAGAATCTAATTGTTCTACCATACTAATCAAATTAGTAGTCATTGCAGCATTATTTGCAACATTAGTACTAAGATCTTCAACTTTAAGACTAATTTCAGCTAATGAATCTAACAATTCTTTATTATCTCCACTTCCTGCTAATGATTTAAGTTCATTAAAATTATAATTTATATCTTCTAATGTTCTTTCATTAACTCCAAAATTTTCAATTTTACGAATATCAGCCATATCAATTTAATTTAAGTTAATATTTAAAATAAGACTATATAAAACCCCCCGTAGAGGAGGCAAAACAATGATTATTAAATCGCTATTTAATTGATTGAAATGACATATATACAAACTCTAACTCAACTATTTCACTCTTCTACGGGGGATATAAAATAACAACTATATCAATACTTTAAGATAAACTTCTACACACTTAACATTATTAACTAAAGAATCACGATTATTACTATCACTAACTTTACTATAAACACTATTGATATTAATTGTTATCTCATTTCTCCAAATGTATGTAATTTAATCCATATACACAAACGAGAACGCCCGTATTTAAGCCGTACGCACGTGTTTATATACTGCCTTTACTATTAATCAACTGAAATATAATCGTTTAATGGTGAGCCTTAAAATAAGCCAAAAAATAAAGCTCGACTACCATAGCCGAGCTTTATCACCATCATCACCATCACAAATATCAGATTATTCATCAAAATAATCCCATACTTTACCTTTTGAATGATCTTCGTCTTTGAACCAGAAAACAATAGCAGATTCAATAATTTTATCTTTAACTACTTCATTATCGCTAAACCATTGATGATAAAGAGCAGAATAATCATGTGCTTGAGCATTTAAAGCTACATACACATCCCAAACTGTTACTTCATTATCTATACTTCTACGATACTTTTCATAGACCATAGACGCTTCGTCAATACTAACTATTTCACCTCTACATATTGTACCATTGGGTTTAGTATGATACATTTCAGAAACTTCATGTTTAGCATACATTTCGTCAAAATGTTTACCTTTAATTTCTTCATGCATATCTTTCATAGTCTCCCAAAACTTTTCTTTATCTTCAGTTTCGAGTTCTTCAAATAACACACCCATAGATTCAATAAGTTCCCAAGCATTATTACTTGTAAGATTTACAGAGGTTTTATAGCTACCAATTATCTTTTTAAAATGACTCATATACTTTTACATTTGTGAATTAGTAACATTTCTTTTAAACTCTTCGAGATCATCAGAACTAAATACTAACTCTTTATTAATACCAGGTACTTCCCACTTAATAACACCTTCACCAACTTCTACTTTACCAAATTGAGTAGGAATTTTATCAGCTTTAGAAACGATAAGATTATCTACCATATCATTTATGATGCCTTCAATATCAACTTCTCCTTGCGGAGTTGCAACAGCACTCAAAATCTTGTCAAGTTTACCAATATTATTATTGATTGCGCGTGATGCAATAGGTCTAACAAAAATATTAAATAAAGGACTATTACCACCCATTGAACCAAGTTGTTTATTAGCAAATTCAGCAACTTTATTTATAATTACATTTTTCTGTACCATAATAATTATTTATTAATATTTTCACAAAATTCTTTATAAGTTAAATTAGGATTAGCTTGAGCAGCTATTTGAAACTTTTTAAATGTTTCTACTTCTTTATCAGAATTAGCAATTATTTCTTTCTTCTTAGATTTAACAAGAGAAAGTTGTTTATCAAGAAGTTCTTTACCTTCTTTAGTTTGCTGTATTTTACCTTTAACAAGATTAATTAATTCAGCTTGAACAAGAGACTGTAATTTATATTCGTTCTCAGCATATTCTTCGTCTTTAAATAAAAACTCTTTCTGAGAATTAGTTAGAGCACTTATTTCTCTATCTATATCGTCCCATACATAATTAACAGTAGGATGAGAATGTTTTGCTTGAACATTAACAGGATTCTGAATATTATTTTGTAGGTTCTGTTTCAACGTCTGCATGTATTCAATTTGTTTATCTATATTATCTACATAAGAAGGACTATATAGATCTGCAAGAGTAGGATCAACATTACCTAAATTAAATTGATATTGAGGCATCATAATGGTTATTTGGTTTATAATTGAAGCAGACATTTATCCAACATCTGCTTCAATAGTTAGTTAAGTAATTGTTTCTTATTCAGCATCGGCTGCTGGAGCAGGAGCAGATGTTCTACAACCACAAGGATTGTAAGAAGGATAACCTGTAACAGTAGGAGAACTCGGTAAAACAAGTTCACCTGTAAGCATACGACAAGTTCTACGCCACAAGTTAAAATCAGCATGTTCAGCAGTACGACGAATATCACATTTGATAAGAGCGTCTTGATAAGGACGAGTAGCAGCCATAACAGCAACAGCAGTTTTAACTTCACCAATCTGTCCCATTACTTCGTCTTTACTATCGCGAGAATATTTGTACAAGTCAAATGCATCTTTATTATGTTTAGCGTTAATAGCATCAAAACCATTACGCATTGCAGAATAAATACCAAACATTTCTTGATTAATAACCTGACGATCTTCAAAACGATTTTGCTGATTTGTCATTGCATTGCGCCACATAGCATTAGTCAAATCAATAGCATCTTGACATTCTTTACGTTCAAGATATTGCTCATTAGCAGCAGTACCTGCAATAGCAGCAGTTTCTAAGTTAGTAGGATTATTATAACCACCGAACAAACCGCAACCGCGATTGCCTCCACAACCGTTGAGAAGCCAAAGAGCAGTACCTGCAATACCAAGACCAAGTGCCGTACCAGCAACTCCCTTAGAAGCATATTTCTTTTCTTCATCATCGACTTTAACGTAGTCTTTGCTTGCATCTTTATCAACTAAAATCATAACATTAAATTTTTAATTATTACTTTTATAATACTTTCTCTGTAAATATTTACAGTACAAAGATCGTTGATAAGAAACAATCCGTTATAACTATAAAATAAAAATCCCTAACATGTATAAATGTTAGGGATTTACGATTAGCAGTTTGTTGCTAATTTAACAACATGGTATATTATATTAATTTTTTATTTACCATATCTTCTTGAAGCATATTTACGAGGTTTATTTGCTTTATAATCAGCAATACATTCGTCAAGAACTTTTTTATTCCATAGTAAATTAGTTACTCCAACTTTTTTAATACCGGCAGGTATATAACCTTTTCTACGTAGTACATCAAAATTTTGAGTACTCATATTTAAATAATTAGACGCTTGTTCTTTTGAAAGAAGTTCTTCTTTATCAGTTACGCTTCTAATCATATTTATCACATCCAGACATTCTTCTTCACTTAAATTAGAATTTCCAGCATCAATATTGTCAACAACTCTTAGACAAAGACTTCTGATAGTTTTAATTAAAGGATTCATTATACTATTTTTTATTACGGTTAAAATAAGCTATTATATAAATTAATGTAGATATAATAAGAGTAGTATTTACATGATCTGTAAAAGCACCAATATCATAAATATAAAAATTAAATAACAAAACACTATAATAAATAGAAGTATAATAAATCAGTATTCTATGCCACTTGCAAAATTTGAATACTTTACTACCAAAGTAAAGATTAACATTTACTATAAGTGAACCGCCAGATACAGAATTTACAATTATATTAAGTATTCCAAGATTATTTAATATTATACTAACAAATACGCCCATAGTTAATACTATGGGCAAGTATTTTAAAGTAAATATAAACATCTTATTGTTTAATTTGTTATTACTCATTTTATTTTTTATGTTTACTAAGTACTTTATTATGAAAATTAGTAGCGCCTGTTGACATATATGCTAAATCAATTAGCTTTTCTCTATTTGTTCGAGTATCAACTTTCTTTTTCTTCTTATTGATTTGAGAAGGAGTATTACTATTTATAAGATTAACACTCTTATTAATAGACCTACCATTTACATTAACATTGTTAATACTATTTTTCTCTGCCATAAATATCGTTATAATTATTATTCTTTTTATAATTAATTTTAGTTCCTAAAATATTAAGTATAGGTTTAAATACAACATCCCAACTAACAAGACTAACAAAGAAACTATATAAAATAGTTATTTTATCGCTTCCCATAGCACAAACAATTCCACCAATTATAATACCTACTGCAACAGCGATAAGTCTTTTTAACCAAGTAGGAACAGCAAGAGGTCCATTAATCCAATCTATAACTTTTATTAGAATATATGTTACTAAGTTTACAACAAACATATAACTAAAATCAAATTTAGACATTATCTCTTTAACAAATTCTTCCATACATTTTTAATATTAAGTACATTGTACTTGCGCTCTAAGTCCACTAAATCTAACTTCACATTCATTAATTATATTATCAGGACTTGTAACATTTTCTGGATTATCTACAAATTCAATAACGTTATTAGCTACATATCTTCTATTATAGTTAGCAACAGTTTGATATACATCAATTTTAAGAGTTCCTAAAGATTGATTAATACCTTTTAGTTGAAATGTAGCATAACTAATTTTACGATCATTATCATCATATAATATTTCAGAAGCAAAATCAACTTTTGTTTTTCCTTTGACATCTGTTATATATATCTCAGTTTTACCATCATTGATATCTCCTCCTAAAATTATTAATCTAAAATAGATATCATTACCTTTAAGAACTCTTTCAATCATAACATCAATCTTTCTTTAACATTAACGAATAAATAACAGCAGACTCAATAGCTTTAATAGCAGTTTTATTTGCTTTAACCCATGAAATAATACAATCTTTAGGAAGTATTTTAATATCTGAAATAGGAACTGAACTTTCTCTATCAAGAAGAATATCTATTGCTGCTTCTTTATCAACACTCCATTTACCAAACAAACGATTCATATAATCAATTTCTTCTTGACTAAGTTTAGTATCAGGATTATTCTGATATTCTTTTATTTTATCAGGTCGTCTTTCATCAATAGATTTTACTTTCTTATCATACGATTCTTGTTCTTCGCTAACTTGACCAATAGCAATAAGAACATTAGGAATATGATCATCACTTACTCCATCAATTGTAACTTTATCGAATACTTTTTTAAGAGCAACAACATCTTTATACTTAATGTTTTTAATAGTTGCAACAGTTCCTTTTTTCTCTTCCATTTTAATTTCCATTTAGATTATAATAATAATGTTAATAACTAACAGTAGCAGGTTTAAAATAACCATCAGCAGCAGTTATAAAATCTGCTATAATAGAACCAACTGTACCAATATATTCAATTGGACATAAATCTACTTGAATACGATTTTTAGTAGGTTGTTCAAGAACAGAAGGATCATCTATTGTTCTAAAACTTGCAATAGAATTACCATCAAGTAAAACTTGTCCATTTTCTATTTTATCTACTTTTCCTGTATCAGCAGGAGCATATGCTTTAGCTGTAACAGTTAGATTTTTAATAGTGTCTTTAAAAGTTAGATTATCACTAACTATTTTATTAACACCTTCAATTGTTTGATTACTCATAACTTTAATTTGTTTAATATTAATATTAATAACATAACGTTGAGGGCTTAAATATACAATAATGTTAGATTATACCAAATTTTTTATCGTATTATTATAAAATTTTATTCGTGAATAATAGGTCTTGCTGTATATTTATCTTCATTATTAGCAGAAATAATCATTCTAAGTTTCATTAGATTAGATGCTTCAATAACAGTATTAAATGTACCTTCCCAACGTTTTTCTTCTCCTTTAGCTATATCAACTCCAGAAACTATATCTCTATATTCTAATTGATTAGTTCCATTCATTAATTGAACATAAACATTTCTTGCACTACCACCTCTATATGCATCTCCTTTAGCACTAAATACAACAGTATATTCAAGTCTATATGTTCCATCTCCATTATCATAAGCAGGAATAGTACCACTAACTTGATATTCAAGAGAACCATCAGGAAATTCATTAGTAACTTTCCATGTAAATGGATTAGGATTAGCAGCATTAACTGTTACAGCAGCAAACCAATCAAAATAATCTGGCTCATGTACATCACCATTATCAGTATTTTTCTGAACATTAGTAATAAATTGAAATACAGTTATATTTCCTGTCCAATTTCTAATAGGTAATTGTTTCCAATTAACAAAATCTGTACACCAATATTTATCACCAGCTGCATTAATTAATAACACTCCATGATGTAAAACATCTATTTGAGAAGTACCTTCATTAATATGTTCATATAATTCTTCATACCCTATTTGATAGTTTGTAGCACCAGCAGTAGAAGGTATTATTTGAGTTTTATAATCTTTACCTTGAGTAGCAATTCCTTTTTGTATTTCTCTATAACCTAACACAGATATAGGTAATTTACAATCATGTTTATATCTATGAAAATCAGTTAATCTATGATAACCAGGAATATAATATTTAATTGGAGCTTCTCCATTAGTAACAACATCCCTATATAATCCGTCAATACTATTACTTTCAGTTAATACAAGACTAAATCTAACATGTGCAACATTTTCAGGAGTTAATTGTATAACAGGATTTTCAGTAACAATAGTTGGTTTAAATCTACTATATGGATTTATAGCATTATGCTCATTACTACATAAAAATCCAACATCATCACTCGGAACACCTAATACAATGGATATATCATCAGTATCCACAGGCTCAAATATCATTCCATTATTGTGTGACATGTTGACCTCCTGTTTCTTTTGCACTAATACAACCACATACTATAACAATATTGCTATAATTATCAAAGGATTGAACAACAACATCTCCTTTGATAATTATAGCATTACTTATATCATACTTAGTTCCAATTTCAGATTCTTTACATTGTCTTATCCCCCCCCCAGTAATATTACCGTAAGAAATAAGATTACCAATAATAACCATATTTACTTTCATAATAAAATTAATTAAATTTGTACTTGAATATTTATAACAGCAGTAGCAGGATTTAAATAATGTTCAGTTTGAGTAAAAGAACCACCAAAAGTTTGAGTTTTACCTTTATAAACATTAATAGTTTCTTGCCATCTTAAAAAATCTTCTCCTGTTTTTTGATCATTAATAATAAACCATACTTTATAATTTTCATGTGTTTCATTAGGAAGAACAGTAAATTGCCAATACCATGTATTATCACTAAATTGTAATGATTTTCTATATGTTAAATTATCAAGATTTAAGAATGTAACATGATTAAGACTTGGATACGTTTCTCCTCTATAATCATCTCTATTATAAATTCCTATTAATTTATCTTCATTATCGTTATTATCAACAGTATAAATAAACATTGTCCAAGATCTTGGATTTTGTAATGTTGTATTAGCAAAGTATATACCAAATCCAGCAGTAGTTATAGTAACTGTTTGATATCTAAAATCATAAGGAGATATAACTCCTTGATTAGTTAATGAAAGTATTTGAGTATTATAATAAGAAAGTTGTGTTAAAACAGATACAGATTGAACAACAATTTTAATTTTAGAAGGAGATTGAATATTATTATCACTATTATTATAAAAATTAAATTTCAATTCTCTAACACTATCCATTTCTAATGTTCTAACTTGAACACTTTCTGTATAATCAACGCTTAATCCAGGAATATTAAGTCCTCTAAATATTTCAGATACATAATTTTTTTGAACTTCATATCCAGGAAGTTTATATGCTTTTATTGTATATACTCTATTTCCGGAAGTAATACATGCTATTACCAAAACTTCATCTCCAAAATCAATCCATTTATTATTGGAACTAACATTTGGATAAAAAGCAAAATTTTCATTTCTATTTTTTAATAATACAGTATCTTTATAATTATGTACTATTCCTTTAGTTTTATTATAAACAACACATGTCAAATAAGCATTATCGTAATACGTATCTAATATATCTTTAATACTTAATAATTTATTATTATCTCCTTTATAACAAGATATATCAATTTTAGGAGGAACTACTACATCTTCTAATGTAATTTGAAATTTATCATCAAATGTATTTACAGATATTAAATATCTATGACCAGCAATATCTGTATAATCATTACTATGTTTATATCCATCATAATCAGTAATTCTTGCCCAATCTATTCCATTATTTTTTTCCCATGCTGTATTTAGTTTATCTAAAAATCTTTGATCTATTTCTCCGGAAGAAGGTAAACTATCATATATAGTCAACATTCCACATTTTTTATCTTCTCCTTTATAATTATCACCAGATTTTATATCTATTACAGGATTACTATGTTGAACAGGTTTATATTTAGCTAAAATATTAATATTATCATTATCTTTACATAAAACTCCAACATCATCACTTGGTACTCCAAGAACTATTGAAACATCGTCTGTATCAACAGGATATGCTATTTCTCCATTACTATGACTCATAATTATATAATTTATAGTTAATAGTTAGACTCCTTTACGGGGCGTTTATATTAGCAACATTAGCTATTATAAAACGCCCCGTAGAGGAGGTTCAAACCTACTATTTATTTTCTAATAAAGCAAGTTTTTTCTTTAATTCTTCATTCTCTTTTTCCACTTTATTCAATCTTTCTTTAAGTTCAACAATATCATCTTTTATATCATTAGTTACTCCTAATAGTTTCCTAAGTCCTAATATATTCATTTGAGTAGCTCCTGCTATAAGATTAATATAATCAGTATGAGTATAATCTATTCCACCATAATCTTCATGAAATACACGAGTAATATGAGGCATTATATCTTTAACTTTATGATACATTAATCCAGTATGTTTATTATTATCATAACCTGGAGCATTTATTTCTTTTGCTTTATCGTTATAATTATAATCAAATACTTTACCTAAAGATAATAATCTTTCACAATAATCTACATCATAATCTTTATTAGTTTTAAGTCTTATATCAGAACCAACATTTTGAGATAAAGCTCCTCTAAGTGTAGCAGATCCATTAGGTCTTAATGAAAATATACTTGCGTTGCTATAAGAAGAACCACTTCCTGGATATATCCAAAATTCTAACGCTCCACTATAACTATCGCCCATATTTCCCCAAATAGTCCACACACCGCTATTACCTAAAATAGTATTTTTAGGATTAAGAAAATCAATTCTTGAACCTTCATTGCTATTAACATTAAATTGAGCTCTATTATTACAATATAATACACCGTTAACTAATAGATCTTGTTTACCTGTATTAATACCTTTAGCAGTCAATGAGCCTGTTGAATAAAAGTTAGCAACTCCACCATTAGCGGATACAACTTTAAGAGCATTATTAGCACTATCATAAACAAGTTTAACTTGACCAATAGTTAAAGAAGTATTATTAGAACCACCTAATATAGTATTTAAACTTTTTATAGTAGTTGTATATGACGAAGTTCCAATATATACATTACCACCATAATCATTAATGAATATTTCTGACCAACTTCCATTATTACGAGCTTGAATATCGTTATGATCTAAAGCAATATTCCAAACATTAGGATTTCCAGATATGATACAACCAGATTCTTTATTTCCTGCTGAAATGCCGATACCATCACATATTATTTTACTGCTTGAATTACCTCGGATTGTTCCATTTAATGCTACATCTCCATTTAGAGTCACAGCAGTATTTATATTCATTACATCATTGAAATAGGTTGTTCCATCGAATGTTGCATCATTATTAAACATTGCGTTATCTGTAACATCTAATCCACCTAATGCAGAAAGTAATCTTGTAGAAGTTATTGTACCTGTAGCTCCAATATTTCCATCTACATCTAAGTTTCCACTTGTAGAAGTAATACCATTAATAGTAACATTTCCATGAGTTACAAGTTTTCCTATTTCAAAATTAGCCCAACTTGTAGAAGAACCTGCTCTCCAATACCAAATAGTAGGAATAGTTCTACTCATTCCACTTTGTCTATAATTGACATTAATATTTGAAACTCCTGATGAAAATATTATTTCATTAGTACCAGAAGATACTTCAGCAACAGTAGTTGTTGTGGCACCAAATACAGCACTACCTGTTTTAAATCCAACATTAGATGTTTCAAAATAAGTTAAAGATGTAGAAACAACTCCGTTATTATTTAAAGCAAACCAATTGCCAGCAGTTCCTGCATCATTATTACCTACCCATAATCTAATTTGTCCAAAACCATTTCCGACAGATCTTGCAGAACCTATAATATATCTTGTTAAATAACCTTCTGTAATTTGATTAGCCCATCTAAATATAGGCTGACAACTATCTTTACCAACAGTATTTGATTCTGCTGCTAAAACAGTATTTAAAGTAGATAAATTACTCCAATTATTAGTACCAGTAGAAGAAACTGTTGATAGAATTTTACTTTTAGCTGTAAGTTGACCATTAACTTGAAGTTCTGTTGTTATATCAAGTCTCGTTGCAGTAGCAGCAATAATTCTATGAGTATAATCAGATGTACTATTATTAAAATGAAAATCAATATAAGGAGTAGAAGCAGACAATTCTATTCTACCAGCTTGAAAATAATTATTATCATCAATTTTAAAAGTTGCAGCCGTAACAGTACCATCTACACTTATAGAACTTATTTGCAAATAATTAGCATAAATGTTATAAGCCCCTAACATAGAACTTGCTTCATAGCATAATGAAGGGTGTTTCTTAGGTGCAGACATAGTAGGAGCAGAATAAGTTGTACTACCACTTGACCAACTGTATCCGTTTGTATTTATAGCGATAGCAGAAGTTGAGTTGCTTATCGTATATAGATACTTAGCCCCACCTCTTAAGTAAACAATCTCAGTAGATGCATATGCGTTTTGTTCAATTCCGCCACAAGGTTGAACACCGGTAGTAACACTGGAAACATAGTAATTAAATATTTTTCTCTGAATTGCAGTAGTTCCCCATCCACCGCCAAACACTTGCCAACTTAAATTCATGGTAAAACCGTTCGTATGTGTAGACCATGATGGTTTACTACCACTGTTGAGAGAAACAAAGATATTAATGGTAGTAGGTTCTTTGGCACTAATAGTGACACTACACGGGTAATAAGTGTTCTGATCCAATGAAGTTAAATCTAATGTCTTGCAATTATTAATAAAATCATTTAATCGTACTCTTACATAATCCCTACTATATTTACGATAAAAGTTATCATTAGGTTTGGTAACTATAAATTGATCTAAATCAGAGTTTTCATTAGTAGTAGTATTACTATTAATATAATTAAGATAAACTTGATTTGAATTAGTTCTTGCTACAATACTACTTGCGGTAGCTGCTTCGCTCGCATGATAATTATCTAATAAATCAACATTAAGATTCCTTACTAATGTATTAGATGTAATAGTTAAAGGTGCAGTGCCTTGGGCAACATTAGCTATTAATCTTGTACCAGTAATAGTAGATGAAGAAACAATAGCTTTATCAGCCGTCCAAGCAGCACCATCATAAAACCATCTTGCGTCACTTACTTCATAATATAATCCAATACCATTTTTAGTAAATCTAATCCAATCAGTTGACATCCTAACACTTCCACTAATAGACAATCCTGCACTCATTGTTACAGCACCAGTAAAATTACCTATTACACTATATACTCCTTTCCATCTATTAGCATCTGTTCCATTAATAACTAAGTTATTAGTCCCAGGATATATCATGTTACCACTTATAATGACATCCGAATTTGCTCCATTTGGGTCTTTACCGTTAGTAACAAATCCAATATAACCAGAAGTATCACAAGATATATAATTTAGATTAGGTCTTGTAAATTTTATATGACTTTCTTGGTTTTGACTTCTAATAACTAAAGTTGGTACATGTAAAGCATTAATAGCAAATTTAGCTATTTCTGAACCTTTCTCAAAAATACCTAATCCTGCACTTGTAGCATTATAGTTTCTTATATTTCCAATACTCCATACATCATTATACCAATTAAAGTTTAAAAGTTTAACAGGTTGATTTCCTGTATAAGAAGGTTGTGTTATAGTTATGGCATTATTTTCAGTAGCAGTAGCTAAAGTAACTGTTCCTGTATTAGAAATATTAGTAGCAGTAGCAGCATTACCGGAACAACCTCTTGCTATTCCTACTATCATTTTATCATTTGATACAGGCTCTATAATACTACTTAAACCTGATTCTGTTGTAATTAAAGATGTAGTCCAATTACCATCAAATGATGCAAATCCAGAGTATCCCGACATTATATTCCTAATTACTACTTTAGGATAATTCCAAGTAGAATTAATTGTACCTAATAATATGCAACACTTAGAACCATCATAAGCTAATCTTACTTTATGACTATAATTTCCTAATATTGATACAGAAGTATTAATCCAACGAGATTCACCACCATAATTATATCCTCCTATTAATATTTTTGTATATCCACTACTATTAGTATAATCATATACATCAATTTCAATTCCAACCATTGCTGATGTCCAACCAGCAGGAGCAGTTAATTTAATAATTCCTGTTTGAGTTGCTTCATGTATATATTGACATACAATTTTCTTTATCAGAAGTTTACCATTTTCATAATACGATTTAGAAGGATCAATCTTTGTTACAGGTATAGTTATATCATATGTTCCATTAAACGAAGTTTTAGAACCTGTTGCTCCACCTGAAATACCAATATATCTAATATTTTGTAACGAAGTAGCAGAATTAGCATTTCCTGTAATATTAATTCCCCATGTACCAGAAGCTCCACCACCAGTTTTCGTAGGAGCATAATTAGCAAAATTACCACTGTCAAGAACAACACGACGAGTGCCCCATGCAGTAGCCCCGAACGCTTGATAGTGAATAGCCATTTCACCATTACGTTTATCAAAAGTGATAAGATTAGTTCCACCACCTGAATTATCTACATAACTGTTTAAAAACAAAGCGTCAGCATAACCACCTGTTAATCCAACATTAGAACCAGTTGCAAAATATAATTTAAGCAAGCCATTACCTGTTGAATTAGGTTTTATATCTCTTTCTGTTGTAGAAGATTTGATATAATTAGGTGTTCCTTTAGTAAAAGTTATAACTGTACCACTTTTAGAAGCACCTGTAAGAAATTCTCCTGTACCTGATGTTGTAATAGATAAAGCAGAACCTGATTCAAGATTAGAAACTCTACTATTCAAATCCCATCCAAGTCCAGCAGATAATACCCATGTTGATTTATCAGAAGTATAATCATTCCAAGCATCAAGACGGCTATAATTTCCACCACCGCCGCCACCAGATTTATTAATACCTTTGGCTGTTAAACTACCAGTAGCATAAAAATTACCAATTGAACCATCATGTTTTACTACTTTTAATGCATTATTTGCAGCATCATATACAAGTTGTATAGCTCCAATTCTAATATATGTTCCATCTTTTGTAGTTTGTCCAATACCAAGATTACCATTAACATTCAAATCATTATTAATAATGGCATTACCGCCAACATGTAGTTTTGTAGAAGGATTTGTAGTACCTAATCCTATTCCTACATTACCATCTTGGGTTATATTAATAGAATTATTTTTACCGAATCCTAAGTATGCCTTTGTATCATATAATTGAAAATAAGCTATTTTAGAATCTTTGGTAAGACTATAATAAGGATTAGTACTACTATAATCAACACGAAAATATGGAGATATTATATTACCATTCATGTATATGCTTCCTGCTATGGCTAATCTATAATTTGAATCATCATTTTCTGTATCACCTATATTTATTCTTCTAAAATGTCCAACTCCTGTATTTCTTAAAGACCAATATACAGTTCCAGCACTTGCACATAAATTTATTGATTGTACCCATCCAGTACCATCACTATTACCTAAGAATAAATTAGAATTAGTTGCATTGCTAACTCTTGTAACATGTTTAAGCTCTCCTGTAACATTAGCAGTACCATCAAAACTTTGTCCCCATAATAGTCTTGCAGTTTCTAACTTAGTTGCACTTGCGACATTACTACTAATATAAGCAATAGTATTATTTCCGACCAATATATTATCAGAAGCTAAATCTTTTCTTGAATCGTTAATTTCAGAATTAAGTATAGCAGCAGGAGTAGAAGAAGCAACTTTATAATAACTAACAAGAGTAAATTGTACATTACTACTCCAATCACCAGCAAAATATATACTTTTAGCTCGAATAGATGCATTTGCACTATCCATTGCAACCCATTCTTTTCCTTGATAAGTAACAGTTATTAATTTAAGTCCACCTTCTTGATAATTTTTATTTATGCATGAATAAGTACCATCCTGTCCTGTACTACTCCATCGAGAATGCCATATACTAACATCTGTTCTATAATATCTATTACTTCCATTAGTTGATGTATAAAAATAACCGTCTAATCTATGATTAGCTATTTCTTCTGTTTGAAATAGAAGAATAACATATTTTTCATAATCAACTCTTGAACCTATTGCTTTTGTTCTTAATAACCGACCAGAGTCATAGCCTCCTACATAATTAGCATTAAGATTTTTTACTAAAGTAGAAGAAGCAACAACAAGTGGCGCAGTACCAGTAGAAACATAAGATTCTAATGTTTTACCTTTTATAAGATTAGTACTATATATTGATTTATCTGCATACCAATATGATCCATTCCACATCCATCTTGCATCACCAGCTTTATTATATAATCCTGCTTGTGCAACATCATTCTGAAACCAACCATTTGTTGATTTTATATAATTATTAGCTACAACATCTCTTCCAGAAGTAATAGTACCATCAGCATTTATATTTCCAACAGCATTTATATGACTACCTGCTGTAATAACACCACTAAAATTACCAAGAACAGAATATATATTAGACCATCTATAAGATGAGTTACCATTTGTTACAACATTAGTAGTTCCGGGACGTATGATACCTGTACTAATCATAAAATCAGAAACAGAAGCACCAACATCAACATTTTTAGTGATAAATGCAATTGTTCCATTAGCAGGAGCAGTAATATAATTAAAATCAGCTCTACTAAAAGCTATATGTTTTACCGGATCTGTTCTACTTATAGTAAGATTAGGAACAGTCAAAGCACCGGTCATGATATCTCCTACTTTACGTACATAAGTAGAAGATGCAGAAACAGTTGTCAGATAAGAGTTGCTATCTATACTTCCATCAGCCTTTAAGAACTGAGCAGAAGTACCGCCAGTTTTCTTAAATTTAGTAGCTTCTAAATCTACACTACTTTTAACACCTGTTGAAGCAAATGTAATCCATCTACTATCATAAGATTGTCCAATATATACATAATTAAATGTATTTGCGTTTCCATATCCACCAATAACAGCGTATTGAGTATCATTATCATTTTTAAAATTAAGACCTCTTGCCCAACCACCTGTATAAGAAGATTTTTGTACTATATTTAAATAACCATCTTCATGATAAAAATTAAAGTTATTACCAACAAAAGTTTTAATACCTGTAATGCTTTGAGCAGTATTAAGAGTTACATATTTACTAAGATCTGGAATAATAGAGGATTGAGGTTTATTTTCCCAATGTTTACTTGTACCATTATATATAAGAACATCTTTATCAGAAAGAGAAGTTAATGTAACATCAACTAAAGTTGATATAGCAACATTACCACCGCCGCCTCCGCCTGTCTTATTGATACCTTTAGCAGTAACTGATCCAGTAGCATAAAAATTAGCAACAGCAGCATTACCATCAGAATCATATTTTATAACTTTAATAGCATTATTTGAAGCTTCCCATAATAAATATGCGTCTCCAATTTTTATAGCATTACTAAAATAACCATTTCTAAATTTAAACGATTCAGTTCCTATATCAGAAACACCATTAGCTAACGGAACAATAGTTCCACCAATAGATGATGTACCTGAATAAGCATTACCCCATAAATTATTTACTTTAAGAGATAATGTAACATTAGCATTTAATTTACCACCACCTGTTAAACCTGTACCTGCAATAATTTGTGTATTAAATAAAGTAGAAATATTATCAGCATTTCTTTTACCTTTATCTCCTGCATATGCAGTATCAGCAGTTTCTCCAAGACCTATACTTTTACTTATCTCTATGTATTGAGTTCCCGTCCAACGATAGGTCAAATTGTTGTCAGTAGCCACGTATATTTTGCCTTTTTCGCCTGTCTGTGGAAAGTTCGCTACTGAATCGAATTCTAATACGTCGTCAACATAAGCAGGCAAATACACGCTGGAAATGAGTCCTGTGGAGTCCAACGGAACGACCCCATTTGGTTGTCCTTTACTTGCAATAGTAACATATTTACTAAGATCAGTAGTTTTAGCATAACCAGCAGTAGCATGATTACCCCAACCATAAGCAGTATTCCAATTATTTTTATCAGCAGTAGTAGCTACTAAAAATCCTCTGTTATTAACATAATCTTGAGTAGCATATGTAGCAAGAGCTACTTGTAAATGCGATAACGCAATTTGTTTTGTAGGATTGTCGCCATCTCCAAGTAAAGACCACATAAGTTCTTCATTAAAAGAACCACCACCACTTTGTTTATTAATACCTCTTGCAGTAATCGAACCTAAACCATAAAAATTACGTGGTCTATTTTCAGCTATCTCTGTTACATATATAGCATCATTGGCTGTATCCTCTGCAAAATAAGAAGCTATTTTATTCCATTTTATACGTTCAGCGTTTGTTATATGAACATTTGTATCATTAGCGTGATCAGTAATTCTTTGATCTAATGGAGTTATAGCAGTTGTAATCTTATTATTAACAAAAGTCTCAGTAGTATAATGATTATCTATTAAATATTTATTTAAAGCAGTAGTATCAAGACCTTTTATGTCATTAAGATTATACATGCTCCAATGAGTTTCACCAGATTTACGATAAAGAACTTTATCTTCTGTTTGAACATCATCAGCAGCAGGATCAACATTAACTAACTGACCAAGAGATTTAGCTCCGCCATCCCCACTTTGTTTATTAATACCTTTGGCTGTAAGAGAACCCGTTGAATAAACATTATAAGTAGAATATATAGCATTATTTTCTGCATCATATTTCCACCACTTTTCAAGAAGTTTATCAAAAATTTCTTGAGTAATAGCAGCATCAGAAGGATTAAATTCTTTTCCACCAATAATTATCTTATTATTTCTAACTATAAGTGTTCCAACTTCTGCATTTCCATCACCGTCAATAGAAGCACCAGATACACCTGTATTATAAGCTCCAAAAAAACCCCCCGTAGGGAAGCTAACATGCTTAGTACTCTGCCAATCATTATTAACTAAATCAAACGGTTTATTATTGAGGTCAAGATAATTTTTAGTACCTCCACCTCCGCCACCTGTTTTAATTAAATTATCTACTTCTGATTTAGTATAATAATTATCAAAATTAGCTATATAACTTCCACCAAATACAACGTCAGATACACAACCTATTGTTATTATATCTACATCAGGTATAAAATTATCAAAATTGATAGATTCAGGATTATCAACAAATTCTATTACATTATTTACTTTTGCTCTATGCCAAGCACTATTATCATTATTTTGCCAATAAGCATCAAGGTAACAAGTTCCAAGTCTTTGAATTTCTCCACCGATATGTACAGATATAACATTTCTATCGACAGTATGTTCAACTTCTCGTTTTCCATAACTATCAACAAAATAAACAGTAAGAGTGGACTTACTAAAATCGACAGGAATTGTTAAACCCCCGTTATCGAAATTAATAGTCCACTTTACTATAACATCATTACCTCTTAATATTCTCATATCTTTAATATTAATTTATCGTCCCATTTGTTTCAATCTACTATCTACATAATTATAAATAAGTTCTGCTTGTTTTTCATTATTAACTTCTGTAGAACTATCTCCTAATATAGAAGCAGATTGTAACATATTAAATAATTGAAGAGAACTTTGAGTATATGATTTGCAACTTGATTGACATTCTTTAATTTCTTGTATGCCATAATCTGCAAATAATTTATATACTCTATTAAATAATTCTTTTTTATTTTCTGGTATATTAATCATAAGATTATCTGTTTTTTCTATTGTTACATATTCTTGTTTAGGAATAAATAACATATTAATAACTTCATATAATATATTATATAAATTATCTTTTTGCTCTTCATTAAATATATCAAGTTCACAATAACATGAACTTAATAACGAAAGAAACTGCAATTGAAGCTCATCTTGTCTACTAATAGTAATACCAAGTTTACTTAAATTGCAGTTTCTTATTGAAACATTAATGTGAGCATTATAAGCCTTTTGTAAACATTGGCTATAATCCTTCATATGTTAATCATTAAATGTTTTATTATAAATATATTGTGAATAATCTTGACTCTTAATGCCAAGTTTATTCTTTATAGAATTTATTCTAACATCTTCTTCTTCTCCATTATAAATTAATTCTATTACATCATTATAAACTTCTTCTTTCCAAATAGGTTTACAATGCTGAGAAATATTCTTTCCATTAAATTCATATAAAGATAAATTAGAATAAATTCTAAAATAAGTGGCATTAATAAGTTGATTTAAGTTTGAACTAATAACATGTTTGTTTCTTTGTATATTATTGTCTCTAATAATTCTACTACATTCTTCAAATATAACCCATTTAAAAGTTATAAAACTAAGCTCGATAGTTATTCGACATCTTTCTTTATCCCTTTTAGTATTATCTTGAATAAATTTGATTAAAGTACTATTCAGTACTTCTATATTAGCTCCCATAGTTTTTATTGAATTACCCATTTCAATAATAGGCTTATTCTTATTCTTTTGTTTTGCTGCATCAAAACTTCTTGTAATAAGTAAATAAACAATAAAAACAATACTGCAAGCAATAGCAGAACCAAGAGGTGTATCTCTAAATACACTATGAGCAATTTCTATTTCATTCACTATAATTTAATTTAAAAAGAAAAGGAGTACAAGTATCATAACTTCTTATAATACCAGCACTCCTTTTACTATTATACTTATATTATTTACGTTCCAAAGCAAATATCTTATCAAGTGTTGCTATTTGTGCAGCACCGGTAGGAACAGCAATTGTAACATATTGTTTTGTAGGTTCATCACGAGTACCAGTTTTACGATGATTAGCAAAATGCAACGTATAAATAGTATAACTTGATGCATCTACTGCCATAGGATAACCAGGGTTAACACTATCGCCATCTCTATAAGTATATTCAAATCCTCTATCAGCAGCAGCTTCTGATGCAAGATTAGCAACGAATGCTTTATCTCCATAAGCAGGAAAACCAATAGTAACATCTGTTACAGCAACTCCTGTGAGTTTATCAGCAGGAACAATATTATAATCAACTCCTGAGTTAACAGCAGTAATTGTAATTTTACCAGCAGTGTTTGTAGCAGTAACTTCTGAACCAATAGTATTTCCATTAATAGATTTAACTAATTTTTCTGCTAAAGTAGTTGCAGTATCTCCATCAACAGCTTGTATAGTTGAAGTCCATGTTGCACGTTCATTAAATTGAACTCCCTTTTTCATTACTATAATAGTATAGTCTTTTCCAATAACAGGAGTAGGAATTGTTACAGCAGCAGTAAATTTAGTAGCAGCTTTATAAGCACCTTTAACTACATTAAGAGTTTTAAGATCAATTTCATTAATAGAAATAGGACCACCATTATCAGCAGATCGTCCAAGAACTATTGAAATAGTATCTGATAGAACTGGATCTCCAGTTCCAGTAGGAGCTGCAACAAGAGCTCCTTTATTGAACACGGCAATTGCACCAGCGTCAACAGCTAAATAATCAGCAGCAGCAGTAGGATAAGCAACATTACCTGCAATTAATATTTGTTTCATTGTTATTTAAATTAAATTATTCACTTGCATTATTTCTGTAATTCTCTCTTTGTTGATTTTCTTTTCTTTGCTGATTAGCATATATATCTCCACTAATACTAATGCGATATAAATCAACAGCGTGTTTAATAATATCAACATGTAAATATTCTGGCAAATCACAATCAACATTCGCTCCAGAAAGATCTTCTGAATACTTAACTTTAGCAGGATAAGATATATAACTCATTCTAAGTTTATAAGGAGCAAGACTATTTTCAAGTAGTCCACTTATCTTATTAAACTTATCAATATACATATCAATCTTTAATTTAGGACTTTTTTCAAGAGAATAAACAGTAGCAATTGGACTACGCATTCTATTCTTTAAAACAAAGTCATTAAGAGTATCAGCAAGATAAGCATCATCAATGATACGAACAGGGAAATAATTAGTTGTAAATCCATCAGCAGTAGACTTAACAGGAGCTTTCATTGAATCTCCTGTTCCTGTCCAACCTGTTGTACATTTAGTATAATTCATGGCAAAATCAACTATAAACATTGTTTCAGGAAAACCTGTATACTCATCATTACTTGAATATTTACCATTAAAATAATCTTCCGGATTATAAGTAAAAGGAAGAGGAGTAGCAGTACCTACTAACTCTATTTCCTTTACTTTATACAATGTACGAATAGAATTTAATTGACTAATTTTAGAATTATCTGTTATAACTCTATCATTGGATATTCCTACATTTTCGCGAATAATCTGATTAGCAGTATCAACAATAGAAGTGTTAAGCAATACATCTATTTGTTCGGGAAGTATAGCTCTAACTTCTTGCATACCCATTTGTTGAGCATATTGTCTAAACCATACGTGCATTTCAGGTATATCCATATCTATTTATATTTTTATAATTTTAATTTGTTTTCAAGAGCAGTACGATAAGCAGCATTAGAAGGATTATTAAAATACATCACAGCTTCTTTCATATTAGCTCCAATAAATTCTCCATCTATTGTAGAAATATTCTGATTCATATCAGAACGAACAAGTTCTCCTTTGCTAATAAGTCTTTCAATAAGTACTTTAGTTTTAAGATTTCTATCTGTAAAATACTTATTAAATTTAGCAGGTTCTTGTCTACTAAAATCATCAAGCATTTGTTCTTTGTTAAATCTATCAATATTTTCATAATTACCAATAGCATAATTATTAAATACACAATATTGAATAAACATTGAATCAAACATTTCGTCGTCTGCAAGCATTGTAAGATAATTACGTTTAGCAATATTAATCTCACGTTGCGTTTTAATCATACGTTCTTTTTCACGATCTTCATCTTTAATATAGAATCTAATAGTACTATCAGAATTAATTAAAGATAAATCTTTGCAAACATCTTTATAAAGAAGACAATGACGATATATAAGATATTGTTCTACATTGTCTGGCATACCATATTGATGTTTACTTGTTTCAAGAAAATTAAGAGCAGTAATTCTATCAGATATAGCTTTTTTAAGTCCTTCTAAAGTACTTTTATCAGCCTTACTATACGCACTCTCTATATAATCTTCTTTTTCTTTAATAATCAAATAATCTCTATAATGATCGTATTTGAAAGATGTATTAAGAGTTAAACCAATAGCTTTAACAGGAACACAAATGTTATTCAACCAAATCTTTACTCTATTAACAAAGTCAGGATGATTAGCAGAAATTCCTATAATATTAGGAAAATATTTAGCACATTCTTTTTCATTAGAAGCAAGAACTCTTGAAGAAGTACAACAACTACCAATGTAATCAGTACGTTCAGAAATAACTTTACTGTTAACTTTTCTATAAAGAGAACTACTTGCTACTCTTTCAATAGTAATAGAACGCTTATCATAATAAGGTTCATTAAGTACTCGTTCTTCTTCTTCTTTTACGGTTACATTATCAATAGTTTCTTCAACATTAGATGATTCAAGTTCCTTTACGGGGGGTTGACTATTATCCGTTTTAATTATGTTTTCTTTTGCTTGTGGAGCAATACCACTTATATTAAGACCTTCCATATTTATTTTACATTAATCGTTATTACTTATTATAAAGAACATTCCATTAAGAACATCTTAGTTGCGTTGTTTACTTGCAACCCTTTAGACATCTTAATATCATAACTACTCATATCAACAGTAGTAGATATGCTATTAGTAGGAACAACACCCCACTGTGGCGGAATATCAGTAAGACCTTTAAGAATACCGATCTTATATTCTTGACCTTTTTGACGAACCATACGAACATTTTGTTGTCCTTCATATACAGAAGAGTCAACACAACAAATAGTATGAGAAGTTAAAGGAAGTCCAGTACGAGGATGAATTAAACCATTCTTCTTAGCAGCTTCTGCACGAGTACCTGTTTCAAGCATAGGAAGATGTTTAATAGTTACTAAGTGACCATCAGGAGTTTTATATTGACGGAAATATTTACCATAAGTAAGATTACCACCAACTTCACCAATCATTTTATCACCAAGAGGAGTAACAAATCCTTCAGATTTAGCATCATTACGAATAGCTAAATCAAAATCTTGAATAGCACCTTTACCACAATAAAGAACTATTTCCATTGTACCAGTATCAGTATCTTTACTAAATACATCACCAATAGTTCTTTCAAGTTTATTCAGTGTAAGGAACTCTCCGTAAGTATCATAATTAGACTCACGACAAATTTCAAACATACCAGCAGTTTCAGGTATAGGTTTGTTATTATCAAGATCTAACATTAATATTTCGCCATTCTCATTACGATTATATGTTGACTCCCAAAGATGTTCTTCAAGCATAATACGATTCATAACATCAAATTGACGCATCTCTTCGTTAATCCAACGATTAGTTGTTCCATTCTTAGTTTTAAACTCGTATTCAACAATAACATTAGAAATATTACCAGCAATTTCTTTAGTAAAACGATGAAAACCAAGTTGAGAAGTCATCTTACCAGGACCCATAGTATTACTACGATTACCTTTAGAATAAGATTCACTAATCGTTGGAGCAGTCATAGACCAATACTTACCTTTAGCAAAGTTAGCAGGATCAATAAAAGCATTAGGATTAGGTGATTTAATTTGCAGTAAATATTTATATCCATATTCACTTGGTCCACAATCACGCATAATACGTACTTTACTATGACCATCAGGAGCAGTTAAACCATATTGTTCAATAAGCCAATGAGTAGCAAAATGAACTTCTATTAAAGCACCGCCTTTACCTGGAGTAACATTAGCCGTATTAAAGTAAGTAACATAATCGTCAGTTCTCAAACGTCCCATTGTTTTCCATGTCCACTGAACAGTCTCAACATCAACAGTACCAATTTTACCTTGACCTTCTGTTAGAAAAGTAAGAGGAAATCTATCATCATCCATACCATAAGTATAGGTAAGAACACTATTGATTTCCGCAGGTTTTTGTAGCATAAGATGAGCCATAGATTCTTCATTAGAATAGCCTCTATCCTCATATTTACCACGAGAAATTTCTCTTAATTTGTACATAGCACAATTAGTTAATTAATTAATAATTAAATGATATTATTCTAAAACAATATCATCATTAGTTACTTTCTTATTTTTGGTAATTCTAATTGTCTTAGCACTTGTATTACGCTTTTGAAGTATTATTTTCTTTACTTCTTTTTCATTAATAGCCATATCTACTAAATTAGAATAAGACCCACCTGTAAATTTTAAAAGAGCACGAAGAATTTCGTCATTGAGTTTATCTTTTGGATTCTCTTTTTGTCTATCGTACTCATATTGACTAATACCTTTATTGTCAACTCTATATAAATAATTAAAAAAGTCATCACGAGAACGAGTTACTGTTTTACCATCTTTTTTAATTATTATATTTTCAGGAATTTTATATTTTCCAATAATACCGGAATCAATAGTTTCTTTAACACTATTCCAATATTCTTGAAGTTCTTCTACTTCTGCGGCTTCACGCTCAGCAACTTCTTGTGCTCTAAGTTCAGCTTCTTCTTTATCTTTTTCTTTAAGAGCATCTAATTCTTCATTAGCTACATCATAAAGAGAACCAGAGTCTTTAAGATATTTAATATATGCTTCTACATCACCGCGTTTATTAAATTCAGCAAAAGATGCACGAATTATAGATTCTTGTTGACTAACATTATCTTTATCTAAAGATATATTACTACGATCAGTAACTTCTCCAAAACCTACATGAGTTCCATTAAGACGAACATAATTAATATAATCTTCAAGAGAAGGAATTTGCTCAAACATTGTATTGATAGCAGCTTCTTGTGCAGCAGCAAATTGATGTTCATTAACAGCTTTAACATAAGCAGCTATTCCTTCTGGAGTATCATCAAATTGAACAGGATTACCTTCTTCATCAAATAAATCAATGCCTACTGCATCACGAATAACATCAATAGTTCCTCTTTCTTTAGCATCATCAGATTCAGATCCATATTCTTTAATAAAAGAATCTACATCTTTAGCTTCTTTAAATATTGCTCCATTAGCATCTACAAGATTACCATTAGCATCTATTGTATAAGAATTGTTATCAAATTCAATAACAGTACCTACTTCAATATCATGTAATGGCTTTTCGTCATTCCCCCGTAGAGGAGGCTCGACACTTGCATCTTCTATCTCAGCAATTTCTTTTTCTCCATTAAGATCAACTACATTCTCTTTATTAACATCAACGGTTTCTTTATTTCCATCTTTGTTATTTACTTCAACTCTTCCTCTATCGGAATTATCCTGTGAAGTATCAATGTCTAAAATCAATTCGTCACCATCCATAATTTTTCGTTTTAATAATTAAATATTATTTGTCACAAACATATCAATTTCATATATTATATAAAGTATATTACTATCAGAATTATTACTTAAATTTATGTATTCGATTATACTGTTATTGAGTTCATATGTGCATGTTATAATCAAGCATATACAAAATAGTCTAAATTACGATCATAGATACAATTTTTAGGCTCACTATTGAACTATAATATATAAAACGATTAATAGTTCAGCCAAACAATAGATCGTTCAACTGAAAGCCTTACAATAGATAAAAATTGTGTCGATTCCATGTTGTAACAACATTAGAACCGACACTTCTTACATAATCTGGTTTGTGATGATGATTATGTTATTTATCATATCTATTTTTATTAGTCTTTGCGATACGTTCTTTAGATTGTATATCTTCACGTTTCACATTTCTATCAGCAGCTTTATTATAATTATCAGATATTATTCTTTGTCTTTCAAGATCTTGTTTATTTGTTTCTATCTTAGCATCTAAATAATTCTTAGCATTATTTTGTTCAGCATCAGAAGCACTATTATCATTCATTAAGTTACTTGTAATATCAATATATTTAGCTTGTTCTTCATATTGAGCTTTAAGAGCAATAGTTTTTCTATCTTCTTCTCCTTTAACTCTAATCTCAGTAAGTTTAAATTCTTGAGCAGCTTGTTGAATTTGTTGTTCTGTTTGTTGCAATTGTAATTCATGATTTCTTTTAATATCCATAAATTTATCAATAGCTTTATTTATAGAAGCAACATTACTATTAGTTATAGCAGCACGAGCTGCATCAAGATCTCCATTTTGAGCTGCACTAAATGCCCAATCTTTTAGTTGATCTACTTTCTCAGATTCAGCTGCATTATTTTTACAACGAACTAAATAATCAGCATATAAATGAGAATTAATATCAACAGATATATAACGAGGTTTACCTTCATTATCAGTAAGTGTTGTTTGTAGTCCATCAATCCAAGCAAGTTTAGTGAAATCTAAATCCATTTGATAATCAGCTTCTCTAAACTTATCAAACATATAAACTACAATTACAGAACCCATAGAACCTCTAACAATAGCTTCTTGAGTTGTACCTTGTCCAGCAGACTGTGCTATCTCACCATAACGTTGAGGTGTCATATCAACCATTTCACGAGCTTCATATTTAATATCATTCATTAGATTAGTAAGCTCTTGAATATAACCAGACATATTAGCATTAAGAAGTCTTATTTGTTGAGCTTTAAGACTATTAGAATCATCAGAATCATCATATGCTAATAAGCCATCAGCTGCCATTTTATAAATCTTATCTTCTGTATCATCTGCTCCACTACCTAAAAGAGATTCTGCTATAATAAGAATAAGCATTTTATTTTTAGCTATAACCATCTCTCTATGATAAGATATAATATTACGAAGTATTTGATAAGGACTTATTATATCTACAATACTAAATTTACCCATATTAGGAAGAATCTCAAGAATACCATTATAAGGTAATTCTCCATTTCTATTAAAACATACAGCTCTTGCTTTTAAAGGATAAATACCTGTGGTTCTTAAACCAATACGAATACCTTCATATACTTGAGTAGTATATTCTTTACGATAACTAATATGTCCAATTGAAGGATCAAATACAAAATCTTCTTTATCTACAATTGTTTCATCTATTAATCCTGCTTCATTTTGATATTTAAGTATTATAACTTCTTTCTCACCTTTCCATACAACATGCCATACTTCTATAAGATCAGTATTAGAATCATATACATTAACATGTTGAGTTTTAAACAATCTTCTTTCTTCTTCTGAGAACTTTGAACAAGAATCTGGATAAGTCTCAAAATAACCATTATAATTAAGCATATGCGGAGCAGATGTCGAATGACCTTCACTATAATATCTACGAAGAAAATCTAAATCCTTAGAAGTAAGATATTCACGATAATTATCTACAACTTGCTGATAACTCATCATTCTACGACGAGCAAACATATCATGATCTTTAACAAATTGATTATCGTTAGGAACAGGATATGCTTCTAATACAGGAACAATTTCTTTAATAAATTTACCATTACGAACGTCACGATAAGAATAACATTCTCCTGTAGTTATAAAATCAAAATATGCTTTAGGATATATAACATCTGCATTAGTCATATCATCAATGATTTTAACAAGATCTTGTCCTTGAGCACTTATATCATCAATATAATTATCATTAAAATCTTTTATAAAATCATCAACATTAGGCATCAATTGAGTAGGATCAATTTGTTCTTGAGGAACTCCTTGATTAAGTTGTTCTTGCATTTTAGCTGTAAGTTGAGCAACAAAAGCTTGTTGAGCAAGTAAACTAATAGCTTCTTTAAGTTTAGCATCTTTCTGCAAAACTATTTCAGGATTATTAGCAGTTACTATAAATTCATGAATACCTTTTACATATTCAGATACATATCTTCTTACAACATCATTCATAAGATCAAGATTTCTCATTGTAGCTGGAAATCTTCTATGATTTTCATTAGCAGCGTTATAAGGATTTAAAGTTTTCTTATAAAACTCATCTGGAATGTTACCATGAAAAATCTCTAATTTATTTTTTGTATCAAGTCTATCATTACATGCTGTTGCAACAGCTATAATATAATCAATACAATTTTCATACCATTGAGGTTTTGCTTTCTCACTATCAGATACTGTTTGAAGTGGAAAATAATTATTAGTTAATTTCATATTATTATTTTTTAATTTTCCATATAAAATCTTCCGACTTTATATTCTTTAATTTTCTCATAATATAATATTTTAAAACCATGCTCTTTTTAATATAGGCGTATTGTTAGTGTCTCTATTAGCTTCAATCTTTTTACGATGTGCAAGTTCTTTTTTAGCTTTAATATCCATAGCAGCCCATTGAATACCTCTAAGAATCATTTCTGAAACACGGTCAAAGTTACCCATAGTATTCCATTTCTTTAATTCAAGTATGGCTTGATAATCATATATATAACGATACATACTAACATTATTTCCTTGTTCGTCTTGACAAACAGTTTCATATAGCATTTCTTTTAGTAATCGAATACCATTAAGTTTTTTTATACCATCTCCGATTATATAACCATAATGAGAATCTTGTTTAGTCTTTATAGAACTATCCCAAACAACTATTGGTTCTTTCTCTAAATATTGAAGTGCTTTCCATTTAGTAAAATTAGATATAGTTTCACCTCTATCTACTTCGACAGCTACTGTTCCAATACAATTATAATATACAGCTAATTTATAACATATTTCATCAGCTTCTTCAAGTTTATCAGGACGTCCATAATAAGCAGCAACAACTTTTTGTTTAAAACCATTACATTCATGTGGATTCATCCATACTCGAATACTATTATGAGAATGTTTAGAAGTAATTTCTTTTTTATCTTTATTTATACCAACAGGGTCATAAGTTATAGAATATAAGCCAACAGGTATATCTTCAACTAATTGACCTGCTTTATTTACATATTTAATTTTTTGCGGAGCAAACCATCTTCTAATACATCCATGAGGATTTTCATGACCTTTACGAGGAACACCTTGTATCCATTCAAATACATCTCTATTAAGTTTACCGCCTTCTGCAATTAAACGTTCATTAGATTTAAAAACAAGTTTATCTTTTACTTTAACAAGTTGTCCATCTATTCCAAATTTATATTTGCTATCTGTACGAAGTTCATTTTCCCAAGCTGTAAGTTCTTCTGAACTAAATATGTTTTCAGAAGTAGAACTAAATGATTCGCAAGGCATGTTAGCATATTGTCCAAGATAATTAAGATATTCTCCATAAGTTTTAACTTTAAGTTTTTTATCAGCTCTTTCTTTTTCTGATATTTCTAAACCAATAAGAATATTAGAATTACCATTTTCGTCCATAGCTTTTCTGCCATTTATAGAGCCTTGTAATCCCCAACAATAAGGTTTAAAATATCCACATACTTCATTACGACTATCTTTATCCCAAACATTTTCAAATGGCATAAAATTATGAGCACGAGGATTATTAAAGTTTTGTTCAAATGTTTGCATATTACCAGCAGTAGCAGTTCCCCAACACATTAAACAACCAGTAGTATAAGCACCTGTTCTCATAGCAGGTTCTGTAACATTCATAAATTCATCAAAATTGTCCATAGTAGATACTTCTTCTACTTTAACAATCTTAGCATCTTTACCGATTGCACAGTTAGGATTACTATTAGCAGAAACACTTAATAAAGTAGATTTCCAACTCTTTGGATGTTCACGTCCATCTTTCTGTCTTATACCTAATTTAAATTCAGTTTTAGTAGGAGATACTACACCACGAACAAAAGGAGTTTGATCTTCATAGAAGTTCATATTATTTATAGCAAATGATGTGAGACCTCCTTCGTCAGTTAAATAATTACTAAGATTAGCAACATGAATACAAACTTTACGTTTATAACAATTAAGCATATTTGCGCTATCGGACGCCATTATATAACTAAATCCTCCACGACGAGTTTTATCTATAATTAAATGAAAAGCGTTATTAACAACAAATTCCATTATTTTAAATGTCCAATATTGAGCATCTATAAACTTACTAAAATCATAATGTTTTTCAGCTTTAGCTCCACCAGCTCCTTCTTTAATAGAAGATTCATCAAGCTGTTCCATTAAAGTATAATTAAGAAAATTATAATGAGAACCAGTTATACGAATATTTTTAATTGTACCATCAGGAAGTCTTAAACAAGGAGCTGTGAAACCATGTTTTCTTCTATGTTGTTCTCTCTTACGTAATTGTGTGTGTGGAATAGAATCAACTTTATATTTAGTATAACATTTATGCTCTCTATAATAATCAGCCATTTCGGTAAGTAAATGAGTATTAACAAATTTACTTCCAGGAATTATATTAAGAAGAAAACCTCCAGAATCTCCTATAAGAAAATCATCATCCACATCAATAAAACCTTTATCTTTGGCATGAGGGTAATGACTTTTATCTTCCATTATATATTCATAAAATGGATATTTCTCATTATCTGTTGTACTCATAACGATAGTATTAAAACTATTAAAGCAGATAGCCCTATTGAACTACCTGCATAAATATTACGTTGTCTTTTAAGTTTACGAACTTTAGAATTATTATCATTAACTTGATTAGTTAAATCTATAATAATCTTATTCTTAGAATCAATATTCTTATTAAGAATAACTATTTGTTCTCTTTGAAGTTCAACAAGTTTTTTAAATTGTTCTTTAAGTTGTTTATCAGCTTTTGCTTCTATCAATTTGATATTAGCAGCTCGAATAGCTGACATTGCCACCAATGCTGAATCACAACCCCCCGTAGAGGAGTCTTGACTTAGCACTTTACTCTGACACCAACTTGTAGAACAATACCACAGCGCTATCATTACTAATACTATCAATCTTTTCAAGTCGTATATTCTTTTCATATTCAATTTTAATTATTGTAGTATTAATTATATTTTTCTTTTTCTCAAGAGTATCATATATAGGTTTATCTGTAAACCCAATATTAGGAGTAATAATTGGTACATTATCGTCTCTAACTTTCTTCATATAAATAGTACTAACAATTACTATAATTATGTTAATAACTATTATTATGATTAACCAACAATTGTTTTTCATAAATCTATTTCTTCTAACAAAGTATAAGTAAAACTATTACCATAACTAAGTCTACCTTCTTCTGCTACTTTCATTATTATATTAAAATCGGCAGTTTTCTCAGCAACTTGACAACCAGCGCTCCAATTGTTAACTTCTATTGAAGATAATCCAGCTTTATGAAAATTAATTCCAAACATACCAAGATCTATATTATCAGGATTAAAATCAAGAATATCATCTTTATTATTATCTCTATAAATAGTACAAGGTTTATTTTGAACAAGAGCTTTATATTTTCCTTTATGAAAACCAATTTTCCATAACCCCGGATATTGTCCAGGAACAAGTATAGCACAACCTTTACTATTAATAGGGGCTTTAAGCATTGTAATACCTGGATCAGTAGTTATAGAAATAATATCTCTACGCCAATCTCCAAGTTCATTAACATACATAGCAATAAAAGCATCATCAAATGTGTTACTTTGATGCACAGATTCTTTACTACGAACACCAATTAGATTAAGATTATAAATACCTTCTGTAAAGAACTTATAACCTTTCTCTTTAAATATAGCTTTAAAATCTGCTTTCTTACAACGTTCTAATAATTGTTTATTCATTGTCTAACATATTAACATTAAGTAAATCAAGAAGTTCTTTAGCAAATACTTTATCAGGATATTCAAAAACTTTTATAGTAAACCATTTCTCAAACTTACCAAGTTTAAACAATCTAACTTGTACAGCCCAATTATAAGTAAAATATAAACCGTCAATACCTTTGTTATATTCAATAGTTATTTCTTTTATTCTAAATAACTTTTTTATCTTTTCTATTTTCATTATTAGAATTTAATTTATTAACTTTCTTAGTAGCATTAATTTTATCAAGAATCTCATAACCAGTACCATAAGTATGTATTAGTTTACTAAACCAAAACTTTCTACGTTTTCTAACTTGATACTTTTTATAACTCTTTCCATTAACTTTAACTTTACAAACTCTAACAAAATAAGAATTATGTCTTTTCATATGGCTAATTTAAATTGTTTATTAACTTGTTCAGCATTAAGATTAAGTCTATGATCGTAAAGAATATCAATACATTCTTTTTTATAATAATTAATTTTAAACCATTGAACTTTTTCTTTACCATTTACATCAATAGTGTACATACCTCTATGATCTCTTTTAGGCATACCATATTCATTAAGTATAAATGGAGAACCTATATGACAAAGACCAAGACCTACACATGGAAGCCCTGTAATAATACTAACAATAGTAGCATACATAGATAATTGAAGAGAATAGATGCTACCATTACAATTAGGTAAATGAGCAACAGGTGCTTTAAGGTATTCAGTTTTTGGAATCCATTCATTAGTAAGTTGATAAGGAGTAACACTTTTATCTCTTCTATAATAACCAGCTGAAAATTTAAGTCCATCTTTATTTGTTTTCCAATCAAGAATAACAAATCTATCAGACCTTATAGCAAGCACATCAATAGTTCCAGATATAAGAAAATCTATAAGAAATGTTCCAATCTCAGAATAAATAACATATCCATTATCAGTATAATATTTAAAAACATTATATATTTCAGGATATCTATTATCAGTAGATTCAATAAAAGCATCAATGTCAAGAGGTTTAATATTAAGATATGGTATATCAGCAACAGTAATCATTTGACCAGACTTATGATCAGTTAGATATTTAACAGCTTTGTTAAACATACTAACTTCACGAATATTATCTTCTAAATAATTATGTGTTTTATTACCACGTTCACATGATTCATCAGTAATATCTTGCCAACGTTTAGCAACTTCTTGTTCACTAATACCTAATTCCTTAGATTTTTTTCTAAGCCAAAGTTTTTTATCAAACTCAATAGCGTACTTATGAAGAAGAGTTGTTACACTTGTATAAGGATTACCAAATGTATCAGTATATTTATGTTCTTTTTCTTCAAAGAACAACTTAACATCATTATATCTTTTATCTACTTGAAACATAATTTATAAATTAATCATCATCTTCGTCAGCATCCATAGAAGAAGTAATAACTACGTCACCTCTACCTTTTTGAGTTTCAGTTTCATATTGTAGATTATCATATGCTTCTTGTAAACGCTTAGTTAAAACAGGAATATCAGCAACTTGTTTTTTAAGATTGTCCATAATAGTTATTACAGATTGAACTTCTTCTAATGTAATAGCACCAGAAAGTTTTTCATTAAGAATTTCATTTAATTTTCCTGCACCAACAGTAACATTATGAATAGACTTTTGAAGAACTTCTACTGCAATACCAGCTTCTGTTATGTTCTCTTTATAATATTCATTAATTAAACGCATAACAAGAACATCAGGTTGATAATTATTAGGTAGATCAAAATTCTTAATAGCTTCTTTTAAACATTCAGAATAACTAAGACCTCTTTGTTTTGGAGGAGATTTAGGATCACCTAAATAATAAATAACTCCACATTCTTTAATATAGTTCTCTTTACTTTCAGTTCTATCTCGAATATAAAGTTCTCTAATATCTTTTCTTAGAAGCTGTGTAATAGAAGGTGCTTTAGGCATACCGTATTTATCTACGGTTATCATTTTTTCAATCGACAAATTCTTCATTAACAGGTTCTTCTATAATAGAAACTAAATTCTTAAAATAACAATACATATTAGCATAAGATTCTCCATATCTTTTAGTAAGTTCTTTATGAAGTTTTTTATGCTTTTCTTTAGCTCTACGAATAAGCCATTCGATATTCTTTTCACGAACTATACGTAACTTCTCTTCCTTTATTATTTGTTTTCTAAACACTAAATATTGATTCTTGTTCATTACTTTTTTAGCAGTATCAAACTTAGATCTATTATTAAGTGCAGAAATATAACCTTTATTAAGACTAATGTTACCAATATAAGGAAGGGAAACCCATTGACGAGCAGCTATTCCATGAGCAATACTACGCTCAAGACTGCTAATTATATCATCAAGAATTTCCCCATCCAATATATCTTTTTGTATAGTTTGAATAATATCTTCTTTTCTTTTAATTACTATTACGTAATCAATATCAATATTATCATCACCTACCATACTATAAATATTTATTATAAGTCTTTTTTCAACCCCCCGTAGAGGAACTATGCATCTGCATTTATTACTCCTACATTACTAACGTAAGTGTCATAACCTTTAAGTTCAAGACTTTCATTATTAAAACAAGCCTTAATCTCATTAACAGGAACTATTTTATATTCTAAATAAAATATTCTTGAAGTTTGAGTAGCATCAATAGAACGTTTAGTTAAATCAATACTTTCAGTTACATTAGCTAACGATTTAATAACACCAGCAGCACCACCTTGACTAACATTTTTAAATACAGAACCATTAGTAACACTCATAGCAAGAGTTCTATCAGCATCTACAAAATTACAAATGTTATTTGCACTTAATTCATTTAATTTAGAATTAATATGAGAACCAAGAGATAACTGTGTAGGATCAATAATACAAACAGTATTTATCTTTAATTTACTATCAGGATTAGGATTGTTCATTTTAACAATCAAAGGAGTAGTTGAAGCTTGATATCCACTATTAGCTTTACTCTTAGAATACATAATATTAAGTTGTGTATTATTAATACAACAAACAATAGCATAATACGGTTCAAGATCAATGTTTTCAACACATTTTGCAATGTAATCAAAATTTAGTTCCTTTCTCATAGTAGGAAGAAACATTTTACTACCATTACTTTCATTTTTAAGTTCTAACATAATTTTTACGTTTAAATTTAACTTATTGTAATTAACTCTATTTTATTAAACTTTATTAGCTCCACCAATTCTTAAATTTGAATTGCTACGTTTCTTTTTGTCATCACGACAACCACTTCTATAAATATAATGGTCAGCTAATTGTTTATTGCTAAATTCTACTTTATCTTCATATTTAGCATTACTATCTTTATTAATGTCAGCCATATGCTTAATTATTACAGATACAAGTATAAAAAATACATTTGATAACACCACTATATTGAACATTTAATTAACAATTATTAACAATTATTCTTCGTAATCATTATTATAATCTTTATCAATTACTTTATTATGTTCAAAACTAATTCCATTATATATTAATTACAATAATCCAGATTAATATATGATTGAACTAATTATGAAAATATTAATATGCTTAATGAAGAAGTATAAAGATAATAATAGATAATGTTATGCTTATAAAATATGATTAATAATAAGTTAGACGGAGTATAAATAGAGAAATAGAAAACCTAAATAGAGAAATAAAATGTATAAGTAGAGATTTAAAGAGCAAATGAAGAGATTTAAAGAATATAAATAGAGAAATAATTATTGTGAGTTGAGTTATGCGGAGTGAGTGATAAGATTTAGAGAGCAAATGAAGAGAAATTAATAAGGTGAAGAGAGATAAAAGATGAAAGAGTATAGATAGAAGGATAGAAGGTTGAGAAATAAAGAGTGAAGGAGAGAAAATGAAGAAAAGTGAGTTTGGGGTGTTTATGAGAGAGATGGTGCGCCTCCTACACAAACCCCCTCCGGTCTATAATTAATGTTCGATTACCCCCGCCTCAATTACAAACTTATTAATAAATTGGTTGAGATATTAATTGTTAATTAAATTATACAGCTTATGATAAATGTAAGTATAGATCAAGCAGTATTTCTGATGTTATCTTCAGTAGTATTATCAATATTGTTATGTGTAGCAATATTAAAAACAAGCAAATGATTAATTATAGTAGTAGAAGTATTAAATCTTCTACTATTGTAAATAGATCTACTCAATACAAACTTATTAATAAATTGGCTCAATATCAAACTTATTAATAAATAGGTGCGATGAAGAGTGGTGTCGCACATAAAATTATACCACTCATAACCCTTAATAATTACAATTATGTCAGAAGTAAAAGAAACAATCGTTGAGAAAGAAGAAACTAAAGTTGAAGAAACAATCGTTGGTGAAACTATTGCATCTACACTTAGTGTACAAGACCTTATTGGTGCTGAGTATGAAACAATCGTTGCTAAACTTAAAACTGTTCCAGGATGGTTTACTAAGAATAGTATGCGTATTGTTAATGTCGGCTTTAACAATGATAGTCTTGATGAGAAAGGTAATCCGAAAGGAATACGTGTTGCTATAACTGTTGGCACTCGGCTTGAGCAATATTTGCAAACAGATATTGCTGATGAAGCTGATGAACAAGGTTATCATAAGGCTACAACTACGACTATCTTTACTACTGCTATTCAAGTGTCTGCGATACTTAAACAGATTGGTGAGATACAACTTGCTAATGCTGTTGTTAGTAATCCAAAGAGTATGTTATCTATACTTGAAGGTGCTCGAATTAGTGTGTTTGGTAAAGAATATGCAGTTGATGAAGTTGAGCAGAATCCGTTTAGTTCTAAAGTAGGCGATTATGAGTTTGAA
>OGHO01000197.1_pt1 | contig 91512 bp, 73 predicted proteins | sample 1571421 | NCBI WGS metagenome assembly OGHO01 (sample SAMEA2581937, study PRJEB24529) | metagenome | biome: Human gut stool | place: China | collected 2011
GAACAGAGGAAAGGCACAACCGCTGATTGTAGGTGGTTACAGCAATTTCCTATTCCTAAATCGTGAGGGCTTGCCTAAAGTTGCAGGAAACTATGAGGGCATGGTGCGAGGACTGATTAAGAAGTATAACAAGTATCACACGGACAAGTTACCGAACATCACGCCACATTCATTCAGACATACTTATTGTACGAATATGGCAAACAGAGGAATGAACCCAAACACTCTGCAATATCTCATGGGACACGCTAACATAACCATGACACTTGGCTATTATGCACACGGCACATTTCAATCTGCAAAAGCAGAACTGGAAAGGCTGGCTTGTTAATATCGGAGCTTATATTTACTACTCATTTACTACTTTTGGTTGCATTTTCATGCTGGTAAATGCCAGCTTATGCAAGGTATCTTCCGAAAAGAAAATACCGATAAAGCCCTAAAATACGGGATATATCGGCATTTACCAACTTATGAAAAGATAATCAGAAATTTAGTAAGTTTTTATATTACCGTTTATATTTTTATGTTGTATTATAAAAAAGTGTATTATAATAAAATCAGAATATATAGATAAAAGTCGCGTGATTAGAAATATAGAATGTAAACGGGGTAAAACAATGTTAGAAATCGCTGTTTGTGATGATGATAAAGAGGATCTAAATTATGTAATAGAAATGGTTCAGGAAATATTAGAATATCATGAAATAGAATATAATCTGCAGGCCATGAATTCCGCTAAAACGATGTTGGGGGAAATAAAGCGGATAGATATTGCTATATTAGATATTTCCATGGAAGAATTGGATGGTATTGAGCTAGGGAGGATATTAAAAATACGTTATCCTGAAATAAAGCTGATTTATATAACAAGCTATGAAGAGTATTGCATGCAGGTAATCAATGATATACATGCATTTTCATTTTTGTGTAAGCCAATAGAAAGGGATAAATTACAGAAACAACTTCTGGATTTAATAAAAGAAGTCAGTTGCTCTAACAACATCATAGAAAAAAAGTTTTATCAGGTTTGGGATGATACTATGAAAGAATTATCTGTAGTAACATTGAGGTTAAATGATATCATCTATTTTGAATACATCAAATCTATGAGAAAAGTGGCTATTGTGTTTGAAGAGAAAACCTACCAGTGTTCTTATGTTATGGAAAAATTGACGGAAGAGTTAGAACGCTATGGATTTTTCACAAACTGCAGGGGGCAGTTAGTAAATTTAAGATATATATCTAAAATCAAAGGATATGATATTTATTTATATAATGGAAAGAAACTTCCACTATCGCAAAAAAGGGCAGTAGAATTTAAGAAAATTATGAATGACTTTCTTCATAATAATATTTAAGGTGGATACAGGGATGGAAAAAGCAGCATTGTATTTATGTACAATTATATCTTGTTTCATAGTTGTAAGTATTATATGGGAATTTATGAATGAAAGATATAACCGGACTTTAAAAAACAAATATATGTATTTTGCGATTGAGTTTGGCATGATTATTGTTATTGCAGCAATCAATATATTGGGAAATGCATTTTTAAATCTTTTTGTATGGGCTGTAGGGATTGGTTTGAGTGCGTGCTTTTTATATTATGAGAATACTGATAAGCCCATTAAAAGGATTTTGGAATGTGAAGTACTTTTGTTATGTATTGGAATATGTGAATCATTAGGTGTTGTATGTGGAGACTGGTTGTTAAAAATACTCCATATTCAGATAGAAACAGATGTTTTATTGAATTGCTTTGAAATAATATTTTCAAAGGTTATCGTTATTTTCCTGTATTATGTTGCTATCGGAAAGTTGATGAAGACAAGGAAAACTCCATTTTCCAAAATGCAATATTTTATAAATGTTATAGTATTGCTATATACCTTGGCCAATATTTTCGTTATTGCATATAACATGAATCATAGACCGGGAGATTATCTTCTGGTAGTAAATTTGGCGTGTATTGTAATCGGGGATTTGTATTTATTATATTTTGTAAGAGTTATTAACGAGCGCAATTTTTTTGAGTATGAAATGAAGTCATTGGAGAAACAGGCGGAAATTCAATATGAATACTATGTGCGTCAGGAACAGAAATATAAAAAGACTCTTCAAATTCTGCATGATGTAAATAAACACATTAAATCTATTGAACAATTATATGCAAATCGAGAAGTAAAACAGGCAAAAGAATATACGGAACAGATTAGGGATATGCTTGCACCCTTATTACCGGTAAAATATACAGGTAATCCCATATTAGATATATTGCTTACAGATAAAGCAACAATTATGAGTGAGAGAGGAATCCGCTTTGATATAAGAGTGGATAATGTTAATCTGGAATTTATCGAAGCGATTGATGTTACAACGATTTTCGGAAATCTTTTGGATAATGCAGTTGAGGCGTGTGAAGAGGTGAAACAGGAAAGAAGGATTTCTGTTATAATAAACGCGTTTCATGAAATGATAGTAATTAGGATTGAGAATAGTTGTATGCCTATAAAGTGGAAAAATGGAATGCCTGTTTCGGAGAAAGGAAAAAATAGGGGAATCGGGCTAATGAATGTCAGGCGGGCAATCGAAAAGTATGACGGGGATATGAAGCTGGAAAATGAAAAAGGAATGTTTATTGTTGATATATTTTTGAATTCTTAAAAGGGCAGATGCCCTTTTTCTTTGCCTTTTTTCTCGACTATATTTGAATAATTTCGACAAAACAGTATATATTTATTGTCTCTCGTGCAAAAAATCTGTCTCTCGTGCAAAAAATATTGAAATTTTTCGAGGAATATCTTAGATTTTATTTTAAAAATTAAATGGAGGGTTGTTATGAAAAAAAAATTATTGTTGGCGTTGGCATCGTTGATACTAGTATGTAGTATAACAGCTTGTGACAAACAGGCTGATAGCAGTACAGTAGAGGAAGATAGTGTAAAAACAGACATATCTAATAATGAAATAGCAGTTAGAATGGATGCTTTTTCGGTAGATGGCTATGAAATGGGCTTACCCTGTACAATAGGTGATTTCATAGAAAATTTTGAATTAGAATATAGTTTTCCTATGCCTGATTTGCCTAATACAATTTGTTGTTCCTATTTAATTGACGGAGAGCCGGCGGGTGTTATCTTTGTTTATTGTGAAGAAGGAAAGGTGCATGATACGGATTATATTTATGCAATAAATGTAGATGAATATTCTATGGCAAAGGAACAATCATTTTCTGTTGACATATCTGGGGTAACTGAAGATATGACTAGAGAGAAAATTCAGGAAATGTGGGGGGAACCAAGCTTCAGTGGAAATAGGTCAATTATTTATTGTGATGGGGAATTTGAAGATTCCTATTATATCGATAAAATAATTTTTGGCTTTGAAGACACTTCTGGAAAAATAAGTGAAATTTCATTTTTTGTAAATCTGGATAGAATAGAAGAACAGGAGGATAAGTAAAATGGCCATATGTGCATAGGCACCATCCAGTTGCCTGGATTGATATGTAGATGGTGAAAACCCGGCATAAGCTAATATCTTGTCAGGGGAATCGAAACGACTGAAATCACCAATCTCGGCAATAATCATGGCAGCCATGCGATAGTTAATTCCGGGAATGCTAAGAATTGGATAGTTAATTTCGTCCATGCTTGGTATGTGTGTAATTATTATTGGAATTTATGCAGGTGGATTCGTAAAATTCCGAAAGATAAATAAGAATTATGACCGGGAATTGCAGGAGTTCAGAGGAGGGGAAGAGTGATGAAGTTAGGAAGCGCTTTCTTTGGACAGTGGATAGACGGGTTATACAGTGTTGTAAATGATTATGGAATAGCGATTATTTTGATTATGTCGCTTATTATGAATGGCATGTTTATATTTGTAATTCCGTCCGGAATTGGTTTGTATCATTTTGTTTCGGGGCTGTTTCAGGCGATAGAGCAATTTGCGTATTATAAGGTATGTGTGCATAGGAAGAACGTTTGAGTATTTTTATCTTGCTAGGCGCAAGCAGGCTGTATTTGCATTTCCTCCTGCACACAGAGCAGACATGCTCAAGAAAAGGAGGAAACGGATTATGTGGCGCGGGCATATGCCCGATTTTATGAGGATGAGGATATTTATTCGCCGCGTATCATTAAACTGCCGAATCCAAAATTTATCGTATTTTACAACGGACTTGACAAGCAGCCGGCAAGGCGCAAGATGCGGTTATCCGATGCATACAGCAACGTGGAAGAGCATCCAAGTCTGGAACTGATCGTGATGCAGATCAACATCAATCCGGGATACAATGATGACTTGCTGAATAACTGCCCGTCACTTTTGGGGTATATGCAGTTTGTAGAAAAGATTTGTGAGAACCAGAAAACCATGCCGCTGACAGAGGCAGTCACGCATGCGGTAAATGATTGTATCAAAGAAAATATATTGGCTGAGTTTTTGAAGAAAAATAAGGCGGAGATAGTCAGTATGAGTTTATTCGAATATGATGAGAAAAAACATGAGCGGATGATGATGGAGATTGGACGTGAAGAAGCACTGAGAAGTAAAGATTGATTGCTGAAAGAGGGATTGCATTGGTAATCCCTCTTGTTTTCTCCCCTGTCCCTGTGGTAGAATGAGGATGGTTAGAAAAGACTAACTAACGCACTGTGGGAGGGAAGAATAAATGAAATTTATGTTATTGTTGGGATTGATCGGACATATTTTCTGTGGAGCATCGGACTGTCTGCTCACCTATGCGCCAAACGGCAAGGTGAACCTGACAGACTTCAAGGATTATGAGAAGTCGAGTGTTTCGTTTCGGGGGATGCCGTTAAAGAATCTGACGATTGCGATGATCTTGGGCGTTGCAGCTATGACACTGGAATTGTTTGGATATATGCAGCTTTGTAATTATGTGCGCGACTATTCGATCGTATATTACCGGATTATGTATGCATCTGCGCTCGTGATGTTTATTTCACTGCCATTGCACCATATCATCTGCTGTGCCTGCGAATGGTTTTTCGTGCGGCAGGGCTTGACGAAGGACGCGCTTGACAGCGTGTGGGATTTCTTCAAATGTACCGTCTACACAATGTATATTGGATATCTCGCGATGATCGTGTTTGCAGTTGCATTTTTGATTGTTGTAGTAACAGGCAAGACAGGCATGCCAAGATGGGCATGTATCTTCAATCTGCTCCCGTTAGCTGTCGTCACATTGCCGACGAAGCTTCCTGCGAAGGCAAATGTAATCGGTGCAGGGATGTTCCTCGGACTCTTGTTTTTGATGTAAGATCTTGTTAAAATGGTGTTCAGAATGTGCTAGAAAAACAGGATGGAACATACGATGTTACTAGATAAAGATATACGGGAGCCATTGTTTGAATTCCTCGAAGAACGGTACGGCAAGGTTCGTATCTTAGAGGAGAAAACGGTCGGAAATTCGCGGGCGGATGTCGTGATGGTGATTCCCGAAAAGATTGTTGGAATCGAGATAAAAAGTGATGCGGATACATATACGCGGTTAGAGCGACAGGTTGCAGATTACGATCTGTATTTCGATGCGAATATCGTGGTTGTCGGGAGCACACATGCAAGTCATGTTGCAGAACATGTGCCGGCACACTGGGGGATCGTGTCGGTAGAACAGCAAGAAGATCATGTGGATTTCTATATTGTGCGGGAGATGCAGGACAATCCGTATGCGCAGCTTCTTCGGACGATCCGTGTGTTGTGGCGCCCGGAGCTTGCCCATATTCAGGAGAAATACGGACTGCCGATGTACAAGCAGAAAAGCAAGGATTTTGTCCGTACAATCATTGTAGACCGGTTACCGGTCGAGGTGGTTCATAAGGAAATCAGTGATGCGCTATTTGAGCGGGATTACACCGCGATGCTTGCGGAGATTCAGGAATTCCGTAAGGCACAGGCGGCAAAACGCGGCAAGACTGTGCGCAAAAAAAGAAAAAAGTATCGAAGAAAAAAGCGGGATGCCTAGTAAGGCAGTTCCCGCTTTCCTTGCATAAAGTCGATTACAAGCTGCTTGTCTGTTTCATTCTCGATGACGGCAGGCTGGTAGTTGTTGGATTCCCCGGTGTAGACATAACATGGAATTAAAGTTACATCTGTGTTTGTTACGGAGAATGCACCGGTCGTGGCATCTTGCGTAACAGTCAGAGTCTGGTTATAGATCAAAGTCCGGTTTTCTGGATAATTATTTCCGCCGAAGATAAAATTCCCGAGCGAATATACGATGTTCGCACCGTTGTAAGTCTCCATCGGCTGTAACACATGTGGGTGCGAGCCGATGACGAGATCAGCACCGTGGTCAACTAAGTTATGGCAGGACGCCTGCTTCCAGTCCTCGTAGGCGTGAACCTTCTCTTCGCCACCGTGGAAATATACAACCTGATAATCGCTGTTCGCATTTGCTTCTTCCAGATCCACTAACATTGCCTGCTCGGCTCCGGCAGAGTACATGCTTCCGAACACAAATGCAATTGTAAATCCGTTGATTTCCTTGTAGACAATCTTTCCGTCTTTGCCCCAGTCAACACCCGCAACATCTAAGGCAGCGCGCGTATCCATGTTGCCGTCGGTTCCGAAATCATAGGTGTGGTTGTTGTCAATCGAGACAACATCGACGCCATTTTCCGGCAGAAGCTTGGCAGTTGCAGCGTGGGAGCGGAACCAGAATGCACGGAAGGTATATTCCGGCTTCTCCATGCTGACAGTCGTTCCGGATTGTTGTGCAAGTGCAACTGCAGAGTTATATTCCGCAACCGCATTATTGTATTGTTCGAGTGCGGCGGCTTCGCCCTTATCCGTTTTCGCCAGATTGTCATTGTCGGAGAAAACATTTTCACAATTCGCAATCGTGATATCATCATTTAAGAAATAATCCCGTACATTTTCGAAGAAATACGTGCTCGGCTGGCTGTTCGCCATGGCGTCGATGCTGCTGGTAGCGGTGTCGTTACCCGCGAGCATGATATCGCCGACGAAATTCATGCTGATGGTAAAGGATTGGGAAGCTGGTTTTTCATCTGTCCCGGCGTTGGTTACCGTTGCAACGCTGCCACTAACTGGCTGATAGGAATCCAGCCCGGAAAGGTCGATCGGCTGTGAGATTTCTGCCTCGGAGGTATCATCTGTATGGGACGAATTCTTCCGCAGATTGATCGCGACGAGACTGACCGTGCCGATGATCGTCAGAATAATAAAAAATATGATAATCTTTCGCATAGTAAATCCTCATATCTTCTGTGAATGCGTTTGTTTCAAATCATAACGAACGCAAAAAGGAAACAAATAACAATATATAGAATACCACATTTTTCCGGCAAAGCAAATATAAATAAATTCAAGATAGCGGCTAGTCAACCGGAATAAATGGTGGTAAACTATGCCTAGTTTAAATATGATAAAAAGGAGACATAGGATGAATTATCCATTGACTTTGGAACAATATATTGCGCAGATGCCGATGCAGGAAGCAGAGCTTGCACGTATGGGTGCACAGATTGCGGAAGCGCTTTCCGTGATCCACCAGCAGGGACGTGTGCATGGGGATGTAAAGCCGGGGAATATCTTGGTTGTGTCACCCGGAAATTATCAGTTGATCGGGTATGAGAGCGTGCGGCAATATCCGGAGGGGACAATCCCGACATTTGTTGCACCGGAGCTGACACAGGGTGGCGCTTACCATGCAGGGACGGATGTGTATGCACTCGGCATGCTGATGAAATCGCTGATTCCGAAACAGGGCATCAGTGGTGTGTTTGACGAGATCATCCAGAAAGCCTGTGAACCAGATCCGGCGAAACGTTATGCGACTGCGTTAGAATTTGCAGAGGAATTACAGATGCTTGCCGATGTTTTGGAGCAGCCGACGATCGGTGCCGGACAGCAGATGTATGTGCAGACGCCGGAGCAACCACCGATGCAGCCAACGTATGTACAGACGCCGGAGCAACCACCGATGCAGCCATCGCCGGTACAGCAGCCGAGGAGACAGTCACCGGCGCAGCAACCAACAGATCTGGTCAATCACCGAAGAAATGTACAGCAGGCGGATGCATATAATACACAGGAAGAGATGCATCTGCAACCGAAAAAAGAAAAAGTGACAAGGGAGACGCAGAAGGCGTCCTTGATGTTGCGGTTTTTACTGCCAATTCTGATTGTGCTGATCATAGGTGCGGCTGTTGCAATCTATGTTGTATTGATCCATCCAGTCAATCAGGAGGAAGAAACGACAACCGCGGCGCCAACAACCACGGAGGTAACGACCGAAGCAACGACGACAGAGGAGACGACTGAAGCAACCACAGAGGAAGCGGAATGTCCATATGAATATTCCCAGAAGATTACGGTAACCGCACATGCGGGAAGCACATCTGGAACGCTGACCGTTTATAACTGGGAACATGGCGACTGGGTTAACAAATATTCTGTTGCATGTGTGCTTGGCAGAAATGGAATCGGTTCTGACTACGGAGAAGGAAAAGGTGTCACACCGATGGGAACGTTTAAGCTTGGCTTTGTGATGGCAAATGTTGATCCGAAAAATAACATGAATTTTAAACTGGCAAGTGACTCAGCCGCAATCGTAGATGATGCAGAATCCGAACTGTATAACACACTTGTCGATACGAATACGGTAGGCGATGTGAGTGTTGATCATGTCGGAAGCAATATCGTAAACGGAAAATTAAATGCAATTATCTTTATCGAACATAATGGAGATGGCTTGTCTTCGGATGGCGTGACACCGGGAAAAGGCTCAGTCATTACGATCTGTGGAAATTATAGCAATGTCAGTGAGACAGCAGGCTGTATTGATATTTCAGCAGAAAATATGACAGAATTGTTGAAACTGTTGGATGGAAACATGAATCCACATATTGAGATTACATTGAATTAGGGGGTATCTATGAAGAATTTGCGGATGTTGTTCTGTATGTTGATGGGGCTTTTGATCGGTTCAGTTCTGGGAATTGTAATCGCAAATCTCACACACAATCAGCAGAAAAAGAAACACGCACAGATGGCAGCCACGGAGGTGACTGCGACTGCAGATGCAACGGCAGGGGATGTGGCAACGCCGATGGAGGAGCAGATGCATACAGCCCAAGATGCGACTGGGACAGATGCGGCGGTTCCTGATGAGGCACAGCCGGAAGCTTTGACAGAGATTTTGAATCGGAGTCTGGTCAGCTATGCACAACTGGCGGAGGTTTCCTGCAGACAACTGGTTGTCGTAGATGCAGATCACGATAAAGCGACGATATCCATGTATATCTGTGATACGGACGGAAAATGGACGGATACCGGACTGACAACCGAGGGCTATGTCGGGGCAAATGGTGTGAGCCGGGAGTCTTATGAGGGAAGCCGGATGACACCTGCCGGGGTATTTCCAATCGGCGAAGCATTTTATATAGAAGAGAAACCGAAAACGGGTCTTTCAACATTTCAAATTACAGAAAATACATATTGGGTTGACGATGAGGACAGTGAATTATATAATCAACGCATAGAACTTGATGGAGAAAAGACCTGGCAGAGTGCAGAACGTATGATTGAATACACGGATGCTTACAAATATGGATTTGTCGTGGAGTACAATCAGAATCCGGTGGAGCCGGGGCGTGGTTCGGCGATTTTCTTCCATGTGGGGCAGCAGCCGACACTGGGATGCATTGCAACAACGGAGGATATGGTGCTTGCATATCTGGCAGAATTATCGAAAGATATGCACCCGTATATCGTAATTCAATAGAAAATTTAACATCAGGTTAAATGGATGATAAAAATAAAAAACGGAGGATAGAGTTATGGCAATGAATATTGTATGTTTAGATTTAGAGGGCGTATTGGTACCAGAGATCTGGATCGCATTTGCGGAGGCAAGTGGAATTCCGGAACTGAAAAAGACAACAAGAGATGAACCAGATTATGATAAGCTGATGACATGGAGACTTGGCATCCTGAAGGAGCATGGACTTGGTTTGAAAGAGATTCAGGAGACAATCGCGAAGATTGATCCGATTCCGGGTGCAAAGGAATTCTTAGATGAGTTGCGCAGTTTGACACAGGTAATCATTATCAGTGATACCTTTGCACAGTTTGCAACACCACTGATGAAGAAGCTTGGTTGGCCGACGATTTTCTGTAACTCTCTGGAGGTTGCAGAAAGTGGAGAAATCACAGGCTTCAAGATGCGTTGTGAGCAGTCAAAGCTGACAACGGTTAAGGCATTACAGTCGATCGGATTTGAGACCATCGCCAGTGGAGATAGTTATAACGACCTTGGTATGATCAAGGCTAGCAAGGCAGGCTTCCTGTTTAAGAGTACAGAACAGATCAAGAAGGATAATCCGGAGCTTGCAGCATATGAGACTTACGATGAGCTGCTTGCTGCAATCAAAGAGCATCTGGATTAATCGGATAAAAATCGTTCTCTTATAACGAGGAATGAATAGAAATCGCTGTGAGCAACGCCTGTATTTGCTTATGGCGATTTCTTTATGTGCAAAAACTGCCATGCACAGATGTATGTACAAGATTTGAGAGATATAATTAGGAGGAATCTGGAAGATGTCAGAAGAGAAAAAAGAAATGAAAAAATCATCCAGCCCGGCGAAAGATCTGACCGTAGGATCGCCGATGAAACTGATTCTCGGATTTGCATTTCCGATGTTTCTGGGACTGTTGTTCCAGCAGTTTTACAGTCTGGTTGATACGATGATCGTAGGAAAATATCTGGGCGTGGATCCATTTGCAGGCGTTGGCTCGACAGGCAGTCTGAATTTTATTGTCATTGGATTTTGTATGGGACTTTGCAGTGGATTCTCGGTTCCGATCTCACAGAGCTTTGGTGCCAAGGATTTTCCGCTGCTGCGGAAGATGGTGACAAATTCTGTGTGGCTGTGTACATTTTTCAGCGTTGTAATTACAACTCTGATGCTTTTGTTCTGCCGCCCGGTTTTAACATGGATGAACACCCCGGAGAATATATTTGAATACGCATATATTTACATATTTATAATCTTTGCGGGAATTCCGTGTACGATTCTGTACAATATGACGGCAGCTATCCTGCGTGCGCTGGGAGACAGCAAATCGCCGATTATCTTCCTTGCGATTTCGTCTGCCATCAATATCGGTCTGGATCTGCTGCTCATCATAGTGTTCAGGATGGGCGTCGATGGTGCGGCGCTTGCAACCGTTGTTTCCCAGGGCGTATCAGGTGTGATCAGCATTATATATATTAAGAAAAAATTCGATATTCTTGCGATGGAGAAGGGAGACTGGAAGCTGGAGAGACATCTGGCAGGAAAATTGACGGGTGTTGGAATTCCGATGGGACTGCAGTATTCCATCACGGGAATCGGTTCGGTAATTCTGCAGACAGCGGTAAATGGACTAGGTTCCATCTATGTTGCATCTATGACAGCCGGCTCGAAGATCAATATATTTCTTGCGTGTCCGTTTGATGCGCTTGGTCAGACGATGGCACCGTATGCCGGACAGAACATCGGAGCAAGGAAGCTGGATCGTGTAGGGAAAGGTCTGCGTGCCGCATGTATCATTGGATTTATCGTGTCTGGACTGATGGTAATCGTAGTGAAGTTGTTCGGAGACCAGCTTACAATGCTGTTCTTAGATGAGAAGGATCCGGTTATCATGCAGAATTCAACACAGTTTTTGATCATTGTATCGGCATTTTACTGTCTGCTTACCTTGGTCAATACGGTTCGCTTTACAATTCAAGGTATGGGATTTTCATCACTCGCCATTATCGCAGGTGTGATGGAAATGATCGCGCGCGGTATCGCGGGTATGCTGCTCGTGCCGGCGTTTGGCTATCTCGGAGCCTGCTATTCCAGCCCGCTCGCATGGCTGCTTGCGGATGCATTCCTGATTCCGGCGTTCTTCCTGTGTAAACGCAAGGTCGCGCGGCAGCTGGAAGTCGGGAAAGCATAGTCAGGACTTGAATCTGGAAATTAAAATAAGAAAGCACGGTTTGATGTGAATCAAATCGTGCTTTTTATGTAATATATCGTTATCTGAACAATATTTTCATGCGGTCATTTATGCCTGACTCATGTGATTGATGTAATGATTCTTTAACGCCTGAAATGTTTCATCGCTCAAGTCATGTTCGATTCGGCAGGCATCCTCGTAAGCAGTCTCTTCGTTCACACCAAGAGACATAAAAAGATGGGCAAGCGTTTCATGCCGCTCGTAGATCTTGGATGCGATCTTCATGCCTTCCTCTGTGAGTGATAAAAATCCTTTGTCATCGACATTTATATATCCGTTTACACGGAGGTTCTTCAGATACACGCTGACACTCGGCTTGGATAATCCAAGATGGTGTACGACATCAATCGAACGAACGTGCTCGTGTGATTTGCCGAGAAATAAAATTGCCTCCAGGTAATCTTCGGCTGATTCCTGTATTTTCATAAACCAATCCCCTTTACATAATAAGTGCTGTTAACGTCGCTATGTCTGAATACTAACACAAATTTTACAGGTTTGCAAACGCTTTGCAAAAATGCTTTATAAATAAGAAATACAAATATAAAAATCCGATGTATTTTTTATTGACAAAATAGTTAGTTTGGGCTAATATTGTGTCGACAGAAAGTTAGTTGTTCTAAACTAACCTGAAATAAAGTATGAATACTACAGAAAAGGAGTGATTTTTATGCCACTGTCAATGGTAGAAGAAGGAGAACCAAAAACCATCGTGAAAGTGGGGGGAAAAGAGGAAGTTCGTAAATTCCTTGAGAACCTCGGCTTTGTGGACGGTACAGTTGTAACCGTTGTATCTTCGCTGGGCGGAAACATGATTTTGAAGGTGAAAGATTCAAGAGTGGCTCTTGGTCGTGACATGGCAAGTAAAATCCAGGTAGCCTAGAAGAACGTATTCGTAAGAGAGGAAGTGAAACAATGAAGACATTGAATCAGGTAAAAGTAGGGGAGACCGTAAAGGTAACAAAGATCGCAGGCGAAGGCCCTATCAAGAGAAGAATCATGGATATGGGTATCACAAAGGGCGTTGAGATCTACGTGCGTAAGGTGGCTCCACTTGGAGATCCGGTTGAAATTACAGTTCGTAATTATGAGCTGTCTGTTCGTAAGGCAGATGCAGCGATTATCGAAGTAGAGTAATTCTCACATAATCGTAAATATGGTATACAGGTTGGACGTGATTGTAATTCTAAAACAGACCGTTGAAGCACGCTGGTACTTAATGAACGACAACTAGTTGGAGTGAATTTAGTACCACTGCGTGCTGAACCGAGCGAGAGCGGGTCTGTGAAGAATTACAATCATGGACAACTGTATTATATTTACGATTGCGTGAAATGTAAGAAAGATAAGGAGAGAAATCATGGCAATTACAATTGCACTCGCAGGTAACCCGAACTGCGGTAAAACGACATTGTTTAACGCCTTGACCGGCGCAAACCAGTATGTTGGTAACTGGCCAGGTGTTACGGTAGAAAAAAAGGAAGGTAAGTTAAAGGGACATAAAGATGTTGCCATCATGGACTTACCTGGTATTTATTCTCTTTCTCCATATACATTGGAGGAAGTTGTAGCAAGAAATTATCTGATCGGTGAGCATCCAGACGCAATCATCAATATCATTGATGGTACGAACCTGGAGCGTAACCTGTATCTGTCTACACAGATCATCGAGCTTGGCATCCCGGTTGTTATGGCTGTCAACATGATGGATGTAGTCAGAAAGAGCGGCGACAAGATTGATATCAAGGCACTTTCCAATGCACTTGGCTGTGAAGTCGTTGAGATCTCCGCTTTGAAGGGCGAAGGAATTAAGGAAGCTGCTGACAAGGCAGTTGCAGCTGCAAAGGCAAAGAAAGCCGTTGCACGTGTACATAAGTTTGACGATGCAGTGGAAGCTGCTATTGATGCAGTGGAAGCAAAGCTGGATGATTCAGTAGCAGAAGCGCAGAAGCGTTTCTTCGCAATCAAGGTTCTTGAGAAAGATAGCAAGATTGGCGATCAGCTTAAAGTTATCCCAGATGTATCTGCAGAGATCAAGACACTGGAAGATAAGTTTGACGACGATACAGAGTCAATCGTGACAAGTGAGCGTTATGCGTACATTTCTTCTATCATTGGAAAATGTTTGAAGAAGGCAAAGTCAGGAAAGAAGCTTTCTGTATCTGATAAGATTGACAAGATTGTAACAAACCGTATTTTGGCACTTCCTATTTTTGCAATTGTCATGTTCTTAGTATATTACATTGCAATGCAGACCGTCGGTGCTGCTGCAACAGACTGGACAAATGATAACCTGTTTGGTGATGGTTTCCATTTGTTTGGTATGGAGAAGAATGACGATGGCGTTGCTTACAGCGACGATGCAGATGCTTACGCAGAGGCAATGCAGATCATCGATGGATTCATCTCTTATGGTGAAGAAAATGGTGTAGAAGTTGGTGATATTGCAGATGCTATGGATGCAGAGTCAGATGAGTTTGATCCAGCAAACGCTGCAAAGGCTGCTGACGAACTGCTGACAGTATTTGATGCCAATACAACAGCAACTTATCTTGTAGAAGATGAGGAGACACTGGCAACTGACGAGACAGAGTCTACATATGCAGATCTGCAGAGCGCAGTTGATACATACAAGTCTTATGGCTGTGAAGAGCCAGATCCTGCAGATTATGGCGTATTTATTCCTTCTATCCCTGATCTTGTATCAAGCGGATTGGAGAAAGCAAATTGTGCAGATTGGTTACAGGGATTGATCGTTGATGGTATTATCGCTGGTGTTGGTGCGGTACTTGGTTTCGTACCTCAGATGCTGGTACTGTTCATTCTCCTTGCAATCCTTGAGTACTGTGGATACCTTGCCCGTGTTGCATTCATCATGGACCGTATCTTCCGTAAGTTTGGTTTGTCTGGTAAGTCCTTCATCCCAATGCTCGTAGGTATGGGATGTGGTGTTCCAGGTATCATGGCTTCTCGTACAATTGAGAACGAGAAAGACCGTCGTATGACAATTATGACAACAACCTTTATCCCTTGTGGTGCAAAGGTTCCATTTATCGCAATGATCGCTGGTGCTATCTTCAATGGTTCCGCAATCATCTCAACCGGTGCTTACTTCATCGGTGTTATTACAATCATCTGTTCAGGTATCATTCTGAAGAAGACAAAGATGTTTGCTGGTGATACATCTCCATTCGTTATGGAGCTTCCGGCTTACCACTGGCCAAAGGTTGGCGCTGTTCTCCGCAGCATGTGGGAGCGTGGCTGGTCCTTCATCAAGAAGGCCGGTACAATCATCCTTCTTTCTACCATCGTTGTATGGTTTACAACATATTTCGGATGGGTTGACGGAAGCTTCGGAATGCTTTCAGAGGATCAGATGGATTACAGTATCCTTGCAAAGATCGGTAACGCAATCTGCTGGATCTTCAAGCCACAGGGCTGGGGCAACTGGCAGGCAACGGTTGCAAGTGTAACCGGTCTTGTAGCAAAGGAGAATATCGTTGGTACGATGGGTATTCTGTACGGTGGCGGAGACGCAACTGTTTACCAGACACTGGCAAGCAAGTTTACAGAGCCAAGTGGTTTGTCATTCCTGTTGTTCAACCTTCTCTGTGCGCCATGTTTCGCAGCAATGGGTGCGATCAAGCGAGAGATGAACAGTGCAAAGTGGTTCTGGTTCGCAATCGGATATCAGTGTGGTCTTGCTTATCTTGTATCACTCGTTGTATATCAGATTGGTGTGCTCATTACAGCAGGTACATTTGGTGTAGGAACGGTTGTAGCGTTCTTGATCATCGCCTTCTTCCTGTATATGCTGTTCAGACCAAACAAGAATGCACAGTTTGCAAAGATCAAGACAAACTAATTCATAGTTTTTAAAAAAGATTGTATAGCACCGGAGCATATCCGGTGCTATATTAAGTATGTGGGAATTGTGTTTGTAAACCATGGAAAAGATGAGATAGAAGGTGCATATATTTCCATCTGATATCCATAATATAGGGATGTATTGTAGCTAAGAAGTTCTAGGTGTTCAATGTAAGTATTGTGAGTGGACGCCAACGCCGCCAATTCGCCGTCCATGGCTCAGTGGCGGCTTGTTTGAACATCGTGTTCAAACATGGCTGGGTAAATGAGTTGAACACCAAGAACTTCTAAGCCACAAACATATTCTATATTATGGATATTAGATGGAAACATATGAACCATCTACACCATTGGTTTATATGGTTTGCAAATACAATAAATATTACCTTGTAAGGAGGTCGTGGAAATGAATTTAGGTACATTTTTAATATTATTGGTAGTAGTTGCGGTGGTTGGTTTGGTCATCCGGGGGATGGTGAAGGATAAGCGTGCCGGCAAGTCAAGCTGTGGCGGGGATTGCAGTCACTGTGGAAGTGTCTGTCATGCACCGAAAAAAACACAGAAATAGAGCAAACAAGCGGAGTAATCCGCAAGGAATATCGTCCAGTTAAGAATAATTATCAACAAGTAAAAAATATGAAAAAAGTGGTTGACTTTTTAGTTAGTTTACGTTAACATACAACATGTAGTTAGCGACAACTAACCACAACGAAACATAAATTCGCGTACATGGAATTTATAATCGACTCCTTTCTCTAACAGCCCCGCGCTACTCCACATAGCGCGGGGTAAATTTTTGCGTGATAATCGCCCAAGCACATGCATCGCTGCAAGCTTGCTTGCAAGCGAATGCATGTATTTGGGGGATAACAGACACTGAGTCGGAGCGAAGCGGAGACGAAGTGCCTGTTATGTGCAGGCGAAAGCCTGCAGGATTATCCGGAGCAACAAGCCAAGCACATGCATCGCTGCAAGCTTGCTTGCAAGCGAATGCATGTATTTGGGGGATAACAGACACTGAGTCGGAGCGAAGCGGAGACGAAGTGCCTGTTATGTGCAGGCGAAAGCCTGCAGGATTATCCGGAGCAACAAGCCAAGCACATGCATCGCTGCAAGCTTGCTTGCAAGCAGGTTGGGGGAAAAATGGCGGAACAAGAAAAAAGCCCCAATCGGAAGATAAAATAAAGCGGGATGCAAGTTTTGGTTGCCTAGAATGGGAAGGTAGAATATAATTGTTGCAGTGTGATAGAAACAAAAGATATGCACAAGTAGAAAGGGGATGTACAAGTGCAGTTAAGAAGAGATAATGAAACGGATCAGGAGAGAAAATCAGGCCCATATTATGGCATGCCGTCGCAGAAATATGAGAATCAGAATCCATATACAAACCAGAATCCTTATGCATATGAAGATCCGTATGTGGTTCATACAGTGCCACCGGTTCAGCCCGTGCGTGCAAAGCAGACGATTCCGATTGTTACAATCCTGATTATCGTGGCGAATGTGATTGCGGCGATTATGTGTATTGGCATCAGCAACACATTCCAGCTTGCAGGAATTAACTATGAGTACATCACGATAAACCACGAATATCGTCGTTTGATCTCTTATATGTTCATACATGCGGATTTTGAGCATTTGATAGGAAATATGGTGGCGCTCTTTCTGTTTGGTAAACTGGTAGAACAAAGGCTTGGTTCCCTGCGGATGGCAATCATCTATTTTGGTTCCGGCGTTGGCGCAGGATTTCTCTCGATGGAGATTGCACACAAGCTGCATCCGGAGAGTCCACGGTTTGCCGCGGGCGCGTCCGGGGCTGTCTTCGGAATTATATGTGCAGCAGTGTTCCTCCAGATTATGGGACGGAAGAATGCCGAGCGGAAGGATATGATTATCGCTATTGCACTCGTGATTGGATATGCGATTTATTCTGCAGGCGGGAATGTGGATATCTATGGACATATCGGCGGCGCGATTGTTGGCGGTATTTTGGCGTTTGCGTTAAATGTAAAGAAATGGCAGGGCTTCATAGAGAATCAGTTCTGCAAGATCTTGGCGATTATAGCGACAATCGTGCTCTGCGTGATGGGCGTTGGTGAGGCACATATTGGCAAGGATCAGTCCTCTCTGATGGATAAGCGGGTAATGTATATCCGGGAACAGCCGGTGGCAGATTATGAGATGAAAAGCTATGGAACAAAAACCTATGGAGAGGCATTGGATGATTACTGTACGAATACAAAATGGGAATCCTTTACCGCAGAAAGTGGAGAACAGGTCGTACAATTCAATGGAAACGCGTATTATAAGGGAAGCGAGAAGGAAGTGATCATCCAGTTTTTGATCACGGGTGACTGCGAATCGTATGAGCTGTCGTATTTTGCGTTCGATGGGACTGCATGTAACTGGTATCAGGTAGATGCATTTTTCAAAACAATATGTGACTAATTATAAATAATCCGGAGGATAAGACAAAATGAATGAAATCAAGAAGATAGCAGTACTGACAAGTGGTGGTGATGCACCGGGAATGAATTCGGCGGTTCGTGCGGTCGTGTTCAGCGCGAACAATCTCGGTATCGAAGTCGTTGGTGTCCTGCGCGGCTACGAAGGGTTGATAGACTGGGAGACGGTTCCGCTTGGATTAGACGATGTGCGAAACATCAACAATCAGGGAGGGACGATTCTCTTCACAAGCAGGAGCGAGCGCTTTTTAGATCAGAAATACAGACACATTGCGGCTGAAAACCTGCGTGCACATGACGTGGATGCGGTTGTCGCAATCGGTGGGGACGGTACGCTGCGCGGCGCAATCAAGTTCAAGGATGAAGGTGTGAATATTGTCTGTATTCCGGGAACGATCGACCGGGATGTGGCATGTTCCGAATACACATTGGGATTTGACACAGCAGCAAATACCGCCATGGAAGCAATCGATAAGATCCGCGATTCATCGGTATCCCATGGTCGCTGCAGCGTCGTAGAGGTTATGGGCAGAAAGCGTGGTTATATCGCGCTCTGGGCAGGCATGGCGACATCCGCAGATGCTATCGTATTACCGGAGAAATGGGACGGAAACTTCGATTACATTATAAATGCACTGCGTAAACGGCACACCGATGGCAGAAACAGCTATCTGGTTGTCGTGGCAGAAGGTGTAACGGATGCAGGCAAGCTGGCAGATCTGATTCAGAAGGAGACAGGAATTGAGTCGCGTGTATCTGTGCTTGGATATATCCAGCGAGGGGGACAGCCAACGGCGAAGGATCGTATGTATGGTTCGCTGATGGGCGCGTATGCAATTGAGATATTGCGACAGGGCAGAGGTAACCGGATCGTTGCGATCAAAAACGATATTCTGGTTGACTACGATATTGCGGAGGCAATCGACCTGCAGAACAACAATCTGGATTCCTTCCAGTACCAGCTCAGTCTGATGCTGGCAGAGTAATGGAGGTATTGGTTGTATTATGAATTCTGCGGAATTCAGTCGGGGTACACCCTTTTTGTAGTTTGAAGATACGGAGGAACGATGAGATAGAGTGGAATCCACAGCTCATTGCGACCTCCGTTATATTTTTTTCAGGGTCAGAGAGCAACAGGCATGCATGATAAATGCGCTGTGCATTTACATAATGGTAGAAGGTATCGCCTGCAAATTGTTTGAAAAGCCGAAGAAAATGATACTTGGAAAATCCCGTCATGGATGCCGCTGTATCAACGCATAGATTTTCTGCGTAATGCTGATGGATGTATTCACATACAGATGAAAATGCTTCGGTATAATGTCTTTTCTTGTCAGGAGATATATCATGGAAGACTGCACTTTCGTCAGACAGTGTGCGCCCAACCAGCAAAAAAAGCTGAACAAGGAAATGAAACACCGCAGTCTCACGGAACCGGTTTTCGCCGAAATACTCTTCTGCACAGGAGGAAATCAGTTGGGCACATGTATCATGAATTTCAGGGAGTGTGTTCCCGTTGATCAGTGTAACTGGAGAGAGTGCTGCCTGAATTGTTGAAAAACAGTCAGATTTAATATAATGGAAGAAATCTGCCAGAAAAATATAACGTTGACCATGACAGGCTGGAATGGAATGAACAGTTCCAGGTGCAATGATCAGGATATCCCGCTCCTTCAGATAATAGTTTGTCCCATTGCAGATGATAGTATAATCGCCTTTGACAGGCATGATGATTTCTGTGGATGCATGCCAATGTGGCACATATGTTTCGTATTGCGTGTTGTTATATAACAACACAGATTCATAATCGTGAAATTTTATCTGTTCATAAGAACCATCCAGGTTAAGTGCCATGCTAATATTTTGTCTCCATTCTATAATCAAAAAATGCTTTTGGATGTTGATGATTTTATTAAATTATAACGAAATAGAAAAAAATATCAAGAAAATTATGAAAAACAGCAAAAATATTCGTAAAAAAATAGCAATAATTGATAACTAAATAGCAATGATTCGGTAGATAGTGAAAAAAGATTACGATAAGATATAGTCAGATCAGGGCATGAGGAAATAATATCTCACTTTGCATGAATAGAACGAGCAGGAGGACAAGATTATGAGAAAGAAACAAGTGTTTAATCCTTTTTTACCTTTGAATGAGTATATCCCGGATGGGGAACCACATGTGTTCGGAGACCGCGTGTATCTGTATGGTTCCCATGATCATGAGGGGGGATATACATTCTGTATGGATGACTATACTGTGTATTCGGCACCGGTAGATGATCTGACAGATTGGAGAAAAGAACGAGTGATATATGAGGCAAATCAGGATCCTGCTTACCCGGAGCTTTGTTATATGTATGCACCGGATGTTGTGCAGGGAAATGATGGAAAATATTACCTGTATTACGCGATGTCCGGCGATTATGGCGTGGGTGGTTATACATGTCCGATCAGCGTGGCTGTATGTGATACGCCAGCGGGAAAATATAAATTTTTAGGGCATGTGCGCAATAAAGATGGAAGTCCGATGATGCGGTATGTATGCTTTGACCCGGCGGTGCTGAATGATGATGGCGTGATAAGACTCTATTATGGTACACAGTATGATTACGAAGAACAGCCAGACTTCCCGGAAAATGATGCCTATGTGAAACAGGAGATGGAGATGTTTGGGCGTACAAGAGAAGAAATCCTGTCATACCCGGACAGCATTATGGGACCTGTGATGCTGGTGCTCGAGGACGATATGCTGACCGTGAAAGAAGAGCCGAAGCATATTATTCCGTATAAGGTGAAAGGAACATCATTCGAGGCACATCCGTTTTTTGAAGCTTCTTCCATGCGAAAAGTTGGAGATAAATATTATTTTGTCTATTCATCAAAGCAGAATCATGAACTTTGTTATGCTGTAAGTGACCAGCCGGATGGTGGATTTACGTTTGGAGGAACGATTGTCTCAAATGGCGATGTCGGGCTGGATGGCAGACCATTGGAAGAGAAACTTAATATGACCGGTACGACACATGGAAGCATTATTGAAATAAATGGTCAGTGGTATGCGTTCTATCACAGACTCACACACAAATCCGACTATAGCAGACAGGCGTGTGCAGAGAAGATAAAGATCGAAGCAGATGGAAGTATTCGGCAGGTGGAGGTTACAAGCTGTGGATTAAATGAGGGACCGCTTGTTGCGGAGGGGAGCTATCCAGCAGTGATTGCCTGCAATCTGACGAATGGAAGTATGCCGCATGGAAATAACAGCATATATAAAGAAGAATTCCCCAATATAACCAATAGTGGAGAAGAACGTTTCATTGGCGAGATTGATCATGGAACGTTGATAGGGTACAAGTATTTTGAATTTAAGAATGTAACCAGAATCGGAATTGTTGGACGAATTGAGACAGAAGAAAATAAGGCGCGATTCGATACACCAGCCCGGCTCGATGCACGGAGCAGACTGATTCATAAACCAGTAGATATGCCGGTGCCTGAAAATAATTTCTTCGAATTGCGTTTGGAACCAGAAGGACCAGCCTGCGGGAAAATCAACATAACAGATGCAGAAGATGAGCATGCATGGGAATGTTTCACCGGGGACGTCCGGATTCCAGATGGTATACATGCGTTGTATCTGGTTTACCACGGAAAAGATAAATTTCAGATGAAAGAACTGAAATTCTTATAGATTGCAATTGAACAGATAAAAAGAAAGCTATGTGTATATGTCTGCGCGACCGCTGATAGTCAGACAATGGAAAACAGAAAATACACATAGCTTTTTATGTACTCTTTTTAGATATGAATGATGTAAATATAAATTATACGGTTGGCAAGGTTGCAAATGACTTTGCAAGTTCGGTACAGAAGATATGGGACAGCTCGTCCAGTGTCACAGGCTGTAACGTAGCCGGATTCAGAATTGGTGCAGGCTTTTTCTTCATGTCCGCACGCACATTGTACCACTGGGTTGGCATCTCGTTTTCTTCAAGATAGATCTTGTATGGGATTTCTTTTGCCATGTTTGTTCTCCTTTTCTTTTTTTGTATTTTCTTTGTTGTAAATAAGCTCTAAAACAAAATATAATTTGTTTTACATTATTTTTATGTGTTTTACAATATTCTCAAGTAAAAACAACAAAAGAAGTGTGAAACTACAGTGAAAATAATGACAGTACGAATAGAAATGTGCTATAATTACACTAATTATGCAATAGAACTTGAGGTGTGAACATTGAGCATAAAGAAAAGAGCCTTCTATTTCTTCTGCGCGTGCTGCCTGCTTTTCAGTCTGGTGGGATGCGGAAAGAAAGAGGATACAACACTGGCGGATGGAATGTTCCTGATGTTGTCATCGACAGTCAAAGGCGAGGCAGTTGAGACATATGAGATGTATACGCTGCATGCGGAGATCAGTGACAATGGAAATGTCCGCATTTATGCAGATGACTTTAATCGTTGGGTGCCGAGTGATCCATGCCCGGAGGAGACGGTTCAGTTATCGGCAGATACAATTCAGCAGATCAAGGATATCATAGATGAGATTGACCTGTATCATATGCGAAGAAATATCGGAAGCCGGGATTTGAAGGACGGAGAATACAAGGAACTGACGTTGTATATGGCGTCGGGCGAGCATGTATCTGGAGGTTTGAATCCATCAAACCGGGAATTCCTGAAGCTATATGATTATGTGGAAGATCAGATTCGGGAGGTGGAATACCGATATCGGACGAAGATCGCCGAGATGCAGAAGAAAGCCATCTCTATGGAACAAAATAAGAATGTGTATATTACGGATTCACAGGAAGAGACAATCGTTGCACAGGACGAGATCAATGATGTTTATGTGACCTGTGGAGCGCAGCATACAAGGTATGAGGAAACGGCTACCGCAGATGCAGAAGAACCAGTCAATTATTATGTAACATTTCTGCTTGCGGATGCAGGGGCGGAAGCGTTGCGGGCGGATACAAAGAGCTGCAACGAGGACAATGCCATGTATTACAAGGTGTATCAGGACAATGCATATGCATTTACGTTCTGTGTACAGGAGCCTGTCATGACAACTGAGATTTATGTATACGAGACAATGGATGCAGAAGAAGCAGTTGCGAAAGCAAAGGAACTACGGGATAGTTTGTATTAAATATAGAAAAAGGTTGGAAGAAAGATGAACAAATTAAAAGCAGTAATTTTGGCAGCAGGAAAAGGAACACGAATGAATTCTGATTTACCGAAAGTCATTCATAAGTGCTTAGGCAGACCGATGGTGCATTATGTGATTCAGGCGTGCAAGGATGCAGGAGCCGGTGAGGTATGCGTGATTGTCGGCTATAAGGGCAGAGAGGTCAAGGATGCGATCTATGATGTCGTAGATTATGTAGAACAGAAAGAACAGCTTGGAACTGGACATGCTGTCAAATGCGCCAAGGATTTTATTGGTACAGAGGGCGATACACTGGTGCTCTGTGGAGACACGCCGTTGATTACTGGAAAGACATTGACAGAACTTGTCGAGAAACATCGCAAGGAAGCAAATGGCGTGACAGTATTGTCTGCAATTCTGGATGATGCAACCGGGTACGGACGTATCATCCGTGATGCAGCAGGCAATTTCGAGAAGATTATCGAGCACAAGGATGCAACCGAAGAGGAGCGGGCATGCAAGGAAGTAAATTCCGGTATGTATATTTTTAATTCCGAGGCACTTTCTGCAAGTCTGGATCTGCTGAGCAATGATAACGCCGCTGGAGAATATTACCTGACGGATACGATTGCACTGATCAAAAAGATCGGTCTCAAAGTATCGGCACTTCCGCTTACCGGAGATGCCTGTGACGAGATCCGCGGTGTGAATACGATCGATCAGCTCGAAGAAGCAGAACAGATCATGTGTCACCGTGAGGACTAGGAGGCAGACGATGAAAATAATCGTAGGACTGGGAAATCCGACGAAGGAATATGCCGGAACAAGGCATAATGTCGGGTTCTCCGTGATATATAATATCAGTGATGCATATAATATTCCGGTTGAGACGAAGAAGCATAAGGCGTTGATCGGAAAGGGTATCATTGAGGGTGAGAAGGTCATTCTTGCCATGCCGCAGACATATATGAATCTGAGTGGCGAGAGTGTGCGGGAACTGATGGACTATTATAAATGTGATCTGTCAGATCTGATCGTCATCTATGATGATATCAGTCTGGATGTCGGCAAGCTTCGCATCCGTGCGAAGGGCAGTGCCGGTGGACACAATGGCATCAAGAATATCATTGCGCAGCTTGGCACACAGGAGTTTACACGAATCAAGATCGGTGTCGGAGAAAAGCCGGCGAAGATGGATTTGGCGGATTATGTGCTGGGGCGGTTCTCGAAAGAGGAACAGCCGATTATTCGGGAGAGCGCTGACCGGGCGAGGGAAGCGGTCTGTGAGATGATCACACACGATGTGGCTTCCGCCATGAACAAGTTTAATTAGGGTAAGAAATAATAGAAAAGAGGATCCGCAAATGAAGGCATTGACACTTGCATTTCAGGATGATCCAAGGTTTGCAGAGTTAAAAAAACACCGGGATGAAGTGGGCGGTATCCACCATGTATGGGGGATGGATCGCCGGATCACCCCACTTTTGATGGAGGCACTGTCAGACACAAAACGGTTTCGTCTGATCGTGACATATGAGGAGCGACGCGCGCGGGAAATCGTCGAGGACTATCGGTTTTACAGCCGCCAGACCTTTTATTATCCGGCGAAGGACGCTCTCTTTTATTCCGCAGATATTCACAGTAACAATACCGTACAGGAGCGGCTGGAGATTTTTAAGAAGATCGCAGAAGGACGTCCTTGTACTGTTGTTACGACTATCGAAGGATTGATGGACAAAATACCGTCCATCTCACATATTGTAGAAAATATATTGACGATTAAGGTCGGAGATACCTTGAAGCTCGATACATTTTCACGAAAGCTCACAACACTTGGATATGAGAAAACTTCAATCGTAGAAACACCGGGGCAGTTTTCGGTCAGAGGAGGAATCATCGATATCTTCTCCCTGACGGAAGAGTGCCCTTATCGTGTTGAGTTGTGGGGAGACGATATCGACAGTATCCGAAGCTTTGACGTGGAAAGCCAGCGTTCAATGGAACGTGTCGAGGAGTTTGTTATCTATCCATCTACGGAAATGGTGCTCGACGACGTGCGGATCAGCAAGGGTATCGCCAAGCTGGAGAAGGAGCATAAGGCACAGGCGAAGCTTCTGAAGGAACAGTTCCACACGGAGCAGTATGCACGGTTGAATAAGATGGTAGAGTCGGTCCTGGAGGAGTTAAAGGAGTTTAATTCCACGATGGGATTAGACAGCATGGTGGAATATTTCTACGACGATACGGTATCATTCTTAGATTATTTCCCGGCAGATACGGATATCTTCATCGATGATCCGGAGCGTGTAAACCAGCGTGCCGGTGCGTATGCGATGCAGTTTGGCATGTCGATGGAAGGCCGTCTGGAGGGCGGTTATGTTCTGCCGACACAGGCAAATGTGCTCTATGATGCCAAGACCGTTGTTGCAAGACTGGTAAATCGTACGCCGATCTTGCTTTCGGAGTTGTACAAGAAGCAGCCAGCATGGAAGGAACAGTACGCATTTCAGATTGATGCAAAGGGGCTTGTCAGCTACAACAACAGCTTCGAGGATCTGATGAAGGACATCGAGAAATATAAGAAGAAGGATTATCGGATTCTGATCCTGTCACCATCCGCGACACGAGGCAAACGTATCGCGAAGAACTTACAGGATAATGATGTCATGGCGTACTTTACCGAGAACCGGGAACAGCCGCTCAAACCGGGAGAGGTACGCATCAGTGTCGGTCGAATGGAGACGGGATTTGAGATTCCGGAGTGTCATCTGCTTGTGATCGCAGAGGGTGATATATTTACCTCTAAGGAACTGAAAAAACGAAAGAAGCTGCCGAAATATGCCGGTGAGAAGATTGCCGGATTCTCAGATATTTCTGTTGGCGATTATGTCGTACATCAAAATCATGGTGTCGGAATCTACCGCGGTATCGACAAGGTGGAAACCGATGGACGCATGAAGGACTATATCAGTATCGAGTATGCGAAGGGCAGTAAATTGTTTGTGCCTGTGGAACAGCTCGACCGCATCGGCAAGCTGTCCGGCAAGGATGGCGCACGTGTCAAACTGAATAAGCTTGGCGGACCGGAGTGGGAGAAAGTGCGCACACGTGTCAAGGGACATGTGGAGGATATTGCAAAAGAACTGATCGAGCTGTATGCGATCCGATCGAGCACACAGGGCTACAAATATTCGGAGGATACCGTATGGCAGCGGGAGTTTGAAGAGATGTTCCCATATGAGGAGACATTGGATCAGCAGAAAGCCATTGACGATACAAAACACGATATGGAGAGCGGTAAGATCATGGATCGTCTCGTCTGTGGAGATGTCGGATTCGGAAAGACAGAGGTTGCAATCCGGGCGGCATTTAAGGCAGTGCAGGATAACCGGCAGGTTGCCTATCTGGTGCCGACGACGATTCTTGCTGAGCAGCATTACAACACATTCTGTGAGCGTATGAAGAACTATCCGGTTAATATCCGGATGCTGTCCCGGTTTTGTACACCGAAGGAAGTAAAAGAGACGTTGGAGCAGATGAAGTCTGGTATGGTCGATATCGTGATCGGTACACACCGGCTGCTTTCCAAGGATATTGTATTTAAAAATCTGGGACTTTTGATCATTGACGAGGAACAGCGGTTCGGCGTCAAGCACAAGGAACAGATCAAGCAGATGAAGAAAAATGTGGATGTGTTAACTCTCACGGCGACACCAATTCCACGAACCCTGCATATGAGTCTGGTTGGACTGCGCGACATCAGTCTGCTGGAAGAGCCGCCAGTCGACCGGCTGCCGATCCAGACGTATATTATGGAGTACGATCTGGAGTTTGTAAAAGAGGCAATCAACCGGGAGCTTGCGCGAAACGGACAGGTATATTATGTGTATAACCGGGTAGAGACGATCGCGGACATCACGGGACAACTCCGTCAGGTGCTGCCAGATGCAACGATTGAATTTGCACATGGCAAGATGCCGGAGCGGGAGCTTGAAGCGATGATGCGCCGTTTTATCAAGGGTGAGATTGATGTGCTAGTATCGACGACGATCATTGAGACGGGACTGGATATCCCAAATGTCAATACGATCATTATACATGATGCAGACCGGTTCGGTCTGTCACAGCTCTATCAGCTGCGGGGACGTGTTGGACGTTCCAGCCGGAGTGCCTATGCATTCCTGCTTTATAAGCGTGATAAGATGATAAAAGAAGTCGCGGAGAAACGTCTGAAAGCAATCCGGGAGTTTACAGATCTTGGCTCCGGGTATAAGATAGCAATGAAGGATCTGGAGATTCGTGGAGCCGGAAATCTGCTTGGACAGGAGCAGTCGGGAAATATTGAGGCAGTCGGTTATGATCTGTATTGCCAGATGTTGAACGATGCAATCCGGCGTCTGTCTGGTGAGACGGTGCGTGAGGAGTTCGTGACAAACGTAGAACTTCCGCTCAATGCCTATATTCCAGACAGCTATGTGAAGAATGAATATGTGAAGCTGGATTTGTATAAGAGAATCTCAAAATGTGCGAACCGCGAGGATAATGATGCCATCTTAGAGGAGGTGCGTGACCGGTTTGGAGAGCCGCCAAAGCCGTTCTTCCGCTTGCTTGATGTGGCGTATCTGAAAGCAATTGCACATGAGGTTTATATTACGGATATCAAATACGTAGGCGACGAGGTGCGATTTTACATGCTGCCGCAGGCACCTGTGCAGGCGGAACGGGTCAATCCGTTATTGAAACGGTATAAGAACACATTGCGGCTTACCGCGGGCAAACAGACATATTTCCGTATCCGTATGTCGAAGCTGATCGAGGAAGAGATGGTATCTTCCTGCGAGAAGGTAATTGAGGATATCCGCACATTGTATAATACGGAGGATGTGAACCATGAAGCATAATAGACGTTGTCGAAAACTAATTGCAATATTGTTGTGTATCTGCCTGATGGTGCCGATGCTTTCCGGCTGTGGAGAGAAAAAGGAAGAAGAAACAAAGCAGACAAGCAGTGGAACACTGGTGTTTCAGTATGGAAATAATCTGGTAACCAAGGGCGAGGTATATATCTATATAGAAACCGTGCGGGAGCGGTATGAGATGCAGTACGGCAGTGATGTCTGGCAGACGGTGCTTCCGGATGGTGGTGCGGGAACTTCTATGGAGAACCTGACGCGTGAGGAAGTTGTAAATGAGATTGTCCGTGTCAAGACGTTGTGTGCGCATGCAGAGGAGCTTGGAATCACACTGGGCGATGATGAACTGGCAGAGTTAAATCAGAAGGCAGATGATTTCTGCGAGGGACTGACAGATGAACAGTTGCAGAACATGGAAATCACAAAGGAAAAAGCCGAGAAAGTGATGCAGGAAAATGCAATCGCATCGAAGGTGGAGGCGAAGATCTTAGATGACCGGAAGATTGAGATCTCCGATGAAGAGGCGCGGATGACGACTTTCTATGATATGTATTTTGCATGTTATAGTATGGATGAAAATGGCGTGATAACCCCATACACGGATGATCAGAAGAAACAGCAATATGAAAATGCGCTACAGGCGTGCAGCACACTTGCGACGGCAGACTTGAAGGACAACACAGGTGCAGCAATTGAGAAGCTGGCAGAGTACTACCAGCTGGATCAGGCGCAGACGCAGACGATGAGTCCATCGCAGATTCTGGAGACATACGGACAGGATGTGTATGATCTGCTCTACAGCATGGAGAATGGACAGTACAGCACGGTTGTGGAGACTCAGTATGGTTATCATGTATTCCAGATGATTGCTCTGACTGATCAGACGAAGACGAATGAGCAGAAGATCGTGCTTTACAATCAGCAGGTACAGGAAGCTTTATCGGATACGCTTACGAAGTGGCAGGCACAGATCGATCCGATCTTCAAGTACCCGGACAGCGTAGATATGGACGTGTATGATACGATTGTAAATGATACAGTTGGGACAAATTAAAAATATATAGGATTAGGATAAAACTCCGGAATGATAGAGTAATCGTTCCGGATTTTTTTTGCATATTTTTATAAAAAGTACTTGACAAAACTGCACTACTGTATTATTGTACTATTCAGATAATACAGTAATACAAAAAGGAGGAACAACGATTGGCGTGGAAGTTCAACAATGAGTCCCCGATCTATCTGCAGATCGTGGATGCGATAAAGATGCAGATCGCACAGGGCGCCTTGAAGCCGGGTGATCAGGTACCGGCGGTGCGGGAGCTTGCGGTGACTGCAGGTGTGAATCCGAATACGATGCAGAAAGCACTTTCGGAGTTAGAACGCGAAGGCGTGCTCTATTCCCAGAGGACGGCAGGGCGATTTGTAGCAGAACCAAGAGCAGGAGGAACGAGTATGCGAGAGGAACTGAGTCAGAAGCATATACAGGCGTTTGTGGATAGCATGCGAACACTTGGATATGCAGACGGTGAGATTGTAACGGTGTTGAAAGGATATTTACACGAGGAGGGAGCACATGAGTAATTTAGTAGAAATATCCGGTGTGAAGAAAGGGTATGGGATCTCGAAAACTGTATTTGAGAACCTGAACCTGACATTGCCGGAAGGAAAGATTATCGGTCTGCTGGGACCGAACGGAAGTGGTAAGACGACGCTCATCAAGATGCTGGTTGGTTTGCTGCAGCCGGAGAAAGGAAGCATCCGCATCTGCGGACATGAAGTCGGACCGGAATCAAAGGCAGTTGTATCGTATCTGCCGGAGCGGACGTATTTCAACGAGTACTTAAAGATCCGCCAACTTGTCAATATGTTCAAGGATTTCTATGCGGATTTCGACGAGGCGCGTGCATATGACATGATGCAGCTTTTGAACATCGATCCGGATATGACCTTGAAGAAGCTGTCGAAGGGTAACAAAGAGAAGGTACAGTTGATTATGGTGATGAGCCGCCGGGCAAGACTCTATGTCTTAGATGAGCCGATCGCAGGTGTCGATCCGGCAGCCAGAGACTATATCATGCAGACGATTCTTACAAACTACGATGAGAAAGCGACGATCCTGCTGTCCACACATCTGATCTCAGATATTGAGAACATATTGGATGAAGTCATCTTCATCAAGGAGGGCGAGATTCTCTGTCAGAAGGATGCGGATGCATTGCGGGCAGAAAAAGGACAGTCAATCGATGAGATATTCAGGGAGGTATTTCGATGCTAGGAAAATGTATTAAAAATGAATTTGTAAACCGTTCCGGATTAGTCGGAATGATATCGGCCGGTGTGATGCTTTTTGCGGTTATCGTGCTCGGACTGGATAAATTATATAACGTGGTTGGTACGACTGCATTTGCCGTATTTGTAAAGCTTGTAGATGTGATGTTTGCTCTGACAATGTTTGCCATGATTGTGATGGTTGTACTGCTTCCATGCCTTGATTTCAGGAATCGCTTCTTCAAGGATCAGGGGTATCTCACCCATACCCTGCCGGTAAAGACATCCACACTCATCGGCGCGAGACTTATCTGTGATCTGGTGATGATTGCCTGGATGGCTGCTGTTTATGGGCTTGCTGTCTGCGTCGCAACCGGGAATTTCGAGGTGTTCAGTGATTTCGTAGGGTTCGTACAGCAATTCCTTTCGATGTCCGGGATGACAGTGGATCGGAGTCTGATTGTGCTGGATGGCGTATTGGCACTTCTTATGATGTGGCTCGGTGTGATGTGTAATATCTGGACGATCAACGCCGCCTATGCATTTGGCCATGCATTCACAAAGTGGGAACGCATATGGTCAGTTGTGTTTTTTGCTCTGATCCAGATGATATGCGGCATACTTGTTGTTGTGTTCAATGAGATTCTGTCAAAGCAGGATATTGACTTATTTCTGGAGCAGATCTCATCGACAGCAAAGCAGTATCTGATTGTGCTTGTGACGGTTACGATCATAGAGGTTGTCGGAATTGCGGTACTTTCCGTGGCAACGACGCTCACCTGCAAGCATAAACTGAATCTGGAGTAAAAGAAAGCCGTCCCTCTCTTTTAGTGAAATCCCTCGGAATTTTCATATTCCGGGGGATTTTTGTAAATTAGTGGTAGACAGCTGACGCAGCATGACATATAATTGGTGCGGGGACAAATGAAAAAAGCACCAAGTATATCGTAGGGGGGATAAATGATGGTGAAATATACGAAACATGCGAAGAAAAATGTCGTGATAAGATTGATTCCGCCCGTGGCGGGAGTTTTATTACTGGCATTTATTTTTTTGCTCACAACTTATATGGCGAAGCAGACGGTCAGTGGCGTGGCAGATGAGACGCTGCTATATGCACGTCAGACCTGTGAACGGTACGACAATTATGTGAGTGATGATAAGACGAAGGATCTGATCAATCTGCAGGAAAAGGCAATCTCGATTGCAATGTATGAGCAGTATGGAGTAACAATTCACAAGGACATTTTGGATGCGTATGTGGTGGATGGGAATCTCACCGGGGTTGTCGTGACAGACAAAGCGGGGAATTGCGTTCTTTCCAGTGGAGAAGATGCACAGATCCTATTTGAGAAGGAACTGAAGGATGATTCTGTATCGCAGATTCTGGAGCATCCGGAAAAATCTTATATGGAGCGGCTGCAGATAGGAGAAAAGACATATGATTTTGCAGTCGTCGCAAGAGTGGGTGTGACCGGATTGATCCTCTGTTATCATGAGGTGGAACTCCGCCCAATGGGCGTGAATGAAATCTCCCTTGATACAATGCTTTCCGGACATCAGTTTAAGATGGATGGTATGGTAGTTATCACGAATGGTGAAATCGTGTTGAATACAAATGAGAACCATGTGCAGGGGCAATCCGTGGTTGGATGTCCGATTGACATCACAGATGATACGGCATGGAGGGAAGGCAGGATTACAAAATTAAAATATAACGGGAAACGTTGGTACGGAAGGCAGATGCGATATAAGCAGTATAGATTGTATGTGGTATATCCTTCGAGTCAGGTGTTTGCAACACGAACGACGATTCTGGCGTTTAGTACAGCCATTTATATCTTTTTCCTGCTGGTTCTTACGTTTTTGCGAAACCGGTCGGCACAGAATACGATGCGGGAGATGCAGAAGCAGTTTCGGATTATCAATGCGGTCGGAAGTATTTATAAACTGAATCTTCTGATCCACCTGGATACGGGAGAGTGGGAAGCCATCAAAATGCCAGGCGAAGTCGGCGCGGTGCTGCAGAAACAGGCAACTGCAAAAGTTATGCTGGAAAGCTACATTCAGAATTTCGTGGGACAGGCGTATAGGGGCGCTTATCAAAAATTTGTCAATCTGTCAGACCTGGATGAGCGTCTGAAGGGAGAATCCTATATTACATTTGTCTCAGAGAATGATTTTGGAATTTGTGCCTGTTCGATTTTGACACCACAATGCTGGGATGCAAAGGGACATGTGACCTCGGTTGTGTTTGCTGTGCGGGATGTGACAGCAGATATTCAAAAAATGAAACAGAAACAAATGGGTGCACTTGCTTAGTGCACCCGTTTGTTTTGAAATAGTATCTTATCGTCCCGTGGAACCAAAACCACCGGCACCGCGTTCGGTTTCTTCTAATTCGTCAACCACTGCGAAATCACCAACAATATATGGTGTGATGACAAGCTGTGCGATACGCTCCTTTGGCTCAATCGTCTGTGGCTCGTTGCTGTGATTGTGTAGAGCAACCATGAACTCACCGCGGTAATCGGAATCGACAACACCGACTTTGTTTGCAGGAGCCAGATGACGTTTGGCAGCCAGTCCGCTTCTGGCATAGACAAGTCCGGCATAACCTTCTGGAATCTCCATGGCAAGTCCGGTATGAACCATCACCGTCTCATGTGGTGCAATCGTAAGTGGCGCATCGATACATGCGTACAAATCGGCACCGGCAGCGTTGGTAGAACCGTAGGTTGGCAGTACTGCGTTTTCGTCTAATTTCTTAACATTGACCTGCATATGGGTAATCATTTGTAAAATTCCTCCTCCAGACAAACTTTGTTTTCTGCAAGCGAACGCTTGACGTTGATGATTCTCTGGTTGGAGGAGCCGCGGAAGCGGAGGGACAAATCTTTCTTATCCATTTCGAATTCCCCGTCGACCAGTATATCGATGTAGCGGAGCAATTCACGTGTCTCCGGCCACATCACCATCATTTTTCCCTGTATATCTTTTTCAAAATCATAGCCTGTGTAGCACCACACATCTTTCTGTGGGTACAGAGACTTAAAACGTCGAAGCAAAGGCAGCAGTCCCTGCTGGTTGACATATTCAAAAGGTTCCCCGCCGAGTAGCGACAGCCCCTTGATATAATCTGGTTTCACATAATCCAAGATCTGCTCAATCTCTGCCTCTGTAAATGGTTTTCCGTAGTTGAAATCCCATGTTTCTTCGTTAAAACAGCCCTTGCAGTGATGGGAGCAGCCGGACACGAACAGGGAAACCCGTACGCCGAGTCCGTTTGCCACATCAATGCGCTTGATATCCGCATAATTCATATCTATTTTCTAACCTCGACTTTACAGATGTAATACACGTGCTTTGATCTCTTTCGTCTTGCCGACATTCCAGAAATTCTCGCCGAGGTAGCCGCAGGTACGACGTGTCACATTCATCTTGGAGTGATCCTTGTTGCCGCACTGTGGACATTCCCATTCATTGTCATCATTGATCATGATTTCTCCATCGTAATCACAGACATGGCAGTAATCGGATTTCGTGTTGAACTCTGCATACTGAATGTTGTCGTAGATGAAACGCACGATCTCTTCGAGTGCCTCTAAGTTGTGGCGCATGTTTGGAATCTCCACATAAGAGATCGCACCACCAGAGGAAATGGTCTGGAACTGGCTTTCAAAACGGAACTTGCTGAATGCGTCGATCTTCTCGCGGACATCCACATGATAAGAGTTCGTATAATAGCCCTTGTCTGTGACGTCTTCGATCGTGCCGAAACGCTCCTGGTCGATTCTTGCGAAACGATAGCAGAGGCTTTCTGCCGGTGTGCCATACAGACCGAAACCAAGTCCGGTTTCTTCCTTCCACGTATCACAAGCCTTGCGCAGGCGGTTCATAACACGAAGGGCAAATTCCTCACCTTCCGGTTCGGTGTGGCTCTTGCCAGTCATAAGCTTTGTTACCTCGTACAAGCCGATATAACCAAGGGAGATTGTAGAGTATCCATCCTTCAATAATGGATCAATCTTTTCACCTTTTTTCAGACGGGCAATCGCACCGTACTGCCAGTGTACCGGACTGACATCCGAGGTAACACCAAGCAGTGCATTATGTCTGCACATCAAAGCTTCGTAGCACAGATCCAGACGCTCGTCGAGCATGCTCCAGAACTTTTCTTCATTGCCCTTTGCCAGAATACCAATCTGTGGAAGGTTCAGGGATACAACACCCTGGTTGAAACGTCCTTCCCATTTATAATTTCCGTTCTCATCCTTCCATGGAGAGAGGAACGAACGGCATCCCATACAGGAGAATACATTGCCTTCGTAGTTTTCACGCATCTTTTTCGCAGAGATGTAATCTGGATAGAGGCGCTTGGCTGAACATTTGACCGCCAGTTTCGTAATATAGTCATATTTTCCGCCCTTTAAGCAGTTGTGCTCATCCAATACATAAATAAGCTTCGGGAATGCAGGTGTCACATACACACCCTTCTCGTTTTTGATGCCCTCGAGACGTTGACGGAGAATCTCCTCCACGATGATTGCATTTTCCTCGATATACTCGTCGTTTGGATCGAGATTCAGGAACAATGTCACGAATGGGGACTGTCCATTGGTTGTCATCAATGTATTGATCTGGTACTGGATTGTCTGGACACCGGAACGAAGCTCGTCCTGCAGGCGGTCCTGTGCCATCTGCTCCAGGATTGCATCGTCAATCTTATCTCCGAATTCCTCAACCAGTTTGTTCTTATATTTGTTGTAGCTCTTGCGCAGATATTTGCCGAGATGACGGATATCTACAGACTGTCCGCCGTACTGGCTGCTGGCAACCGAGGAAATAATCTGTGTCATAACCGTACAGGCTACCTGAAAGCTCTTTGGGCTCTCAATCAATTTTCCGTTCATTACAGTCCCATTATCAAGCATATCGCCGATATTGATCAGACAGCAGTTGAAGATTGGCTGTAAGAAATAATCCGCATCGTGGAAATGCAGTACGCCCTCATCATGTGCCTTAGAAATCTTCTCTGGCAGCAGAACACGACGTGTCAGATCCTTGGATACCTCACCGGCGATCAGGTCACGCTGGGTAGAGGCAACCGTTGCGTTCTTGTTTGAATTTTCTTCCATAACATCTTTGTTACGGTTTTTAATCAGACTTAAAATAGAATCGTCCGTTGTATTTGCCTTACGGACAAGCTCACGGGTATAACGATAAATAATGTAAGTCTTGGCAAGTACAAACTTGCCGTCCGCCATCAGCTTCTGCTCGATGATATCCTGGATATCCTCCACCAGCATACGTGGGCGGTTCTTGCTTTCAATCCCCTGAACAATCTCCTCAATTTTTTCATCGGTTACTTTTTCACCTGGTTCAACCTCAGCATTTGCTTTTTTGATGGCGGTGATGATCTTGCTGCGGTCATAGGTCACTGTATGACCATCTCGTTTGATAACTTTCATAAACCCTCTCCTAAAACTATCTGTCAGTGTATTTCTTTGGTATCCAAATAAAAAACGTGAATACGGTTTCACATTATATCATCTGACTTGTGGTTTGTAAACATGAAAACACTAAATCTAGTATGAAAAAAATGCACAAAAACTAGATGTTGCGATTTTTTGGACTCCTAAAATGTCGAAAAACCGCGTATTCAAGCCATTTTTGTGCCTTATACATGCCGGAAAAAATGTGTATGCCCTGTGATTTCTTTGTGAAATATGAAAATTGCCTTTTCATTTTCCTTAAAATATGGTATAAATGCTAGGGATTTAAGTTTTTAAGTCTTATATTTTTAGGTAGAATCAGAAGGGATATGTATTATGAAGAAGTTTAAAACACTTGGGTATGTACTGAGTCTTGCGCTTGGGATGACAATGCTTACCGGATGTGGAAAGAAGGTAGATGGCGTTGACCAGCAGAGTATGATTGACAAATATGCAGCGTATTGTGACCTGCCAGACTATAAGGGACTGGAATATGAAGAGACAAAATCGACCGTGACAGATGCGGATGTAAAAACAAAGATTGATTCCCTGTTGCAACAGTATGCAACGAAGACACAGGTAAAGGAAGGAACCGTCAAGGAAGGCGATAATGTCAATATTGATTTCGTTGGCAGTATCGATGGCGAGGAATTCGAAGGTGGTAATTCGAATGGTGCCGGTTATGATCTGACACTTGGCAGCGGTGCTATGATTCCGGGATTTGAGGATGGTATCATAGGCCATAAGGTTGGCGAGACGTTCAATATTAAGGCAACGTTCCCGGAGAATTATGGTAAAGATGCGTTGAACGGTAAGGAAGCAGATTTCAAGATTACAATCAACTATATCACGGAGACAGAGCTTCCAGAGTACAACGATGCATTTGTTGCTTCTTATACAGATGCAACAACAATTCTGGAATATGAGGATTCTGTCAGAAAAGATCTGGTTGAGCAGTATGACAAGTCCGATAAGAGCGCAAATGAAAGTGCTGTTATGCAGGTGCTTGTAGAGAAGACTACTTATAACGAGTATCCAGAGCAGGAAATGCAGGATCTGATCGATAAGAGTATTTCTCAGCAGGAGCAGGCAGCTTCCCAGTATGGCTATTCACTTGGCGATTATGTAACAGCCAGATATGGTTTCCAGAGTGAGTCTGATTTCCGTGAGTATGTACAGGGACTGGCTGAGGATTACATGAAGGAAAAGATTGCGGTATGTGCAGTTGCAAAGGATGCCGGAATCACCGTTGATAAGGCAGAGGTTGATGACTACAAGAAGACAATCATGGATTATTATGGTTACGATGATGAGTCCAGCCTTGAAGAGAATTATACTTCTGAGGATCTTGTTTATTATGCACTGGCGCAGAAGGTCGTTGATTACCTGTTAGAGAATGGCAAGGGTGTACAGGCAACCGCCAGTGATGCAACCGTAGAGACACCGGCAGCAACTGGCAGTGATGCCTCTGCAACGGACGCAGAATAATTAAAAATGAAAAAGCGTTTCGATTTTATCAATTTTCCTGTTGACATTTGCGGATAGAAATGATATGATACGAAACGCAGTACGCGGAAGTGGCGGAATTGGCAGACGCGCAGGCTTCAGGTGCCTGTGGTAGCAATACCGTGTGGGTTCAAGTCCCATCTTCCGCATCAAAAGGGATAGGCAATCGCCTATCCCTTTTTTGATGCGGAAGATGGCTGCAGAAGAGGTATAGAAAACAGCTTGCCCATATAGGATAAGTTTGGTAAAATAGTAAGTACTATGGGAAAAACGATATCTTCAAAATTTCACAGGATGCGTGCGGAAGATCTGAAGCGACAGGTGGAACTCAGTAAACGGAAAGCCGAATTTAAAATTCCACCATTTGTTGTGAAGCAGTTTGACATTGACGAGTTGCACGAAGAGGGACGGTTATGCTATCGGCTCGTGCCCAAACAGGGATTTAATGGGACTTACATTATGTATCTGTATTCCAGTAAGCTGTGTTTCCGGATGAACCCTGCAGAATGGATGTTCCTTGCGAAGACAGCACTTGCGTGTCATGCGGGAATTTTCCTGCCGATGTATCCGCTTGCACCGGAGCATTGTTGCCGGGAAGTTTTTCAGATGCTGGAACCGGCGTATGCGAACTGTACGAAAGGACAGGACGTGGAACGCGTGGTGCTTATGGGCTGTGGCGCTGGCGGTGGTCTGGCATTGTCGCTTGCGATGGCGGCATGGCGGGAAGGCTTGCGCAAACCGGATCAGTTGTATCTGCTGTCGCCGATGATGGATACCGAGTTTTTTGATAAGAGCTTAGAGCAGGAACTGATCGAGAATTCCAAGCATGCAAAGTGGACATTTTATAATGAGCATGTCAAAGAGTTCCTGAACTCCTATTGGGTGCGTGATTATGCGGTAAAGACGGAGTATACCAGTCCATACTATGGAGACATGACCGATATCTGTGACGATGTTGTGCTGTTTTCCGGGGTGCAGGATTTGTATCACTGCTATGCGCGGGAGTTTTATAAGAAAGCGAAGAAGGCTGGCGTGAATATCCGGTTCTTTGAATTTGAAGATGAAGCGGAAGATTTCATGATCTACGATAAGACAAAGGAGTACAAGAAAGCACAGGGCTTTTTGATCGACTGTATCAACGGAACATTTGATACGTCGCTGCGTGCGATCTATCCTTTGAAAATGATGTCAGACTGGTCTAAGAAATATCCAGAATATTTCAAGGATGACTGGGCGTCTAGGTTTATATATGACCACAAATTTGATTTTACCAGACTGAATCCACATATCAGTGAATACCAGAATATCCGCATGGCAGCGGATGCGAGTGCCTGCGATACGCTGGTGCGCCGGTTTACGGAGGAATTCCCTTGTGGAACGGTTGTACATATGGCATGCCGGCTGGACAATATGTTTGGCAGAGTAGATAATGGAAGAATTCAGTGGTATAGCGTAGATTCTCATAATATCATGTCAGTCCGGCGGGCGATGTATGGCGTGCGCGAGCGGGAGAAGACGATTGGACGGCGCCTGATGGATTTTTCGTGGTTAGACGAGATCCGGTGTAAACAGAATCAGGGTGTCATGTTCGTGTGTGACGATGGATTTTCATACTTGAATAAGAATGAGGTGCGCGACCTGATTGCGAAGATACGGGCGTTGTTCCCAGGTTCCCATCTGGTATTCACTGCATCATCCACATTGGCGAATGCGACGGCGAACACATGGAAACATAGTCAGACCGTACAAAAACGGAAAAAACGGAGGTTTTCAGTAAACAATGCTGCGCAGATGTTTGGTGCATGGCGGCCAGATTACCGCATTATCGACGAACAGCCGATTTTTCGATATCTGGAGATACCAAAGAAGCTGGGCTGGGTTACAAAATTAATGTGCCGTTACAATCTGATTGGTTATAACCACAGAATCATACATGTCAAGCTTGGCAGTGAAGAATATAAGATCAATTACAAATATTAAGGCTGTCCGTGCAGAAACCGGACAGCCTTTTTCTTTTTGAAACGGAACATATAGTAATGGATGAATTGGGAAAGGAGAAGGAATGTTAGAGGCAGAAAATCTGGTAAAACAGTTTGAAAAGAATGAGAAGAAGCATAAGAAGGTATTATTTTCAGCGGTCGATCATGTAAGTCTGCACATAAAGGAGGGCGAGATCGTCGGGGTATTAGGTCCAAATGGTGCAGGAAAGACGACGCTGCTGCGGATGCTTGGCTGTCTGATGCAGCCGACGGAGGGTGTAGTCCGATATACCGATGGCGACCGGATTATCACTGATCAGACAGAGATCAAACGGCAGATTGGCTATCTGTCGGGCAATACGAAGCTGTATGGCAGACTTTCCACGCGGGAGCTGCTGACGATTGCCGGGAACATCTACGGATTGCCGGAGAATGTGATTCAGGCGCGGATTGAAGAGATTGCACAGATTTTGTCGCTGGAGGATTTTATCGACAACCGGATCGAGAAGTTGTCTACCGGACAGACACAGCGGGCTTCTATTTCCCGGTGCCTGATCCACAGTCCGAAACTCTATATTTTTGATGAGCCAACTCTGGGACTCGATATTGTGAGCAGCAGTGCGATTGTTGATTTCATGCGGGCGGAGAAGGAGCGCGGAAAGGCAGTGCTTTATTCCACACATTACATGGAGGAAGCGGAACTTCTGTGTGACCGGATTTTGATGCTGGCGCATGGACGTGTAATTGCAGAGGGGACTCTGCCGGAGATCTATGCACAGACAGAAACAACGAATCTACGGGATGCATTTAAAAAGCTGATACCTGCAGGAAAGGAGGAAATGTCATGAATTTCAAGGTGATCAAACAACTGTATAAGAAAGAAATATTAGACGTCCTCCGGGATAAAAAGACGATCATTATGATGGTGATCGTGCCACTTTTGATCTATCCGCTGATGTTTGTTGGCGGTATGGTCATGATGTCAAAAGTGACAACACAGATGGATACACAGACATATGAAATTGCGGTTGATTTTATGGATACGAATCCGGAGCTCGTCGAGATGTTTCTGCATCCGGATGATGACACGCTGCATTTCAAGCTGTGCGATCTGAATGTTATGGATGCAGATATTTCGATGATCCTGCGGGGAGAAAAGATCAATGCGATCGTATATGAAAATGAAGATGGAACTGGATATAATATCGCGTATCTGTCCTCGGTTACGAATTCCAGCTATGCGGAACAGAAGGTGCGTCAGGTACTCTCAGCGTATTCGGATTCCCTGACGAATCAGAGTCTGGAGGCGGCAGGATTAGACCCGGATACGGTGTTACATCCATTTGAGGTAGAGGACGACGACCGCGCGAGTACTGAGGAGACGACCGGAAGTCTGCTCGGTGTGATCGTGCCATTTATGCTTGTTGTGAGTCTTCTGATGGGAACGATGTACCCGGCGATCGACACGACAGCCGGAGAGCGGGAGCGCGGAACGCTTGAGACGATATTGACGCTGCCGGTCACGAATCAGGAACTGATCTTCAGTAAGTTCCTGACCGTTGGAACGATTGGCGTGGCATCTGCTTTGTTAAATGTCCTTTCAATGGGTGGAATTGGTGTATATCTGTACAAACTGGCGGCACAGACGACCAGTATGGTTTCGAAAATACAGGTGTCAAAATTCGTTCCGGCAATCTTAGTCTGCTGCCTGTGTATTCTTGCTTTTGCAGTTTTGATCAGTGCGCTTTCCATGTGTTTCTGCGTATTTGCAAAGACCTACAAGGAGGCAAATAATTATATTACGCCGCTTATGCTGCTTGTGATGTTTGCATCATTTATTGGGTTTATGCCAAATGTCACACTTACCCGGAATATGGCACTTGTTCCGGTTGCCAATATCTGTCTGCTGATCCGGGATCTGCTGGCGTTTAAGTTCAGTTTTTCATCGATTACGATTGTGCTGTTCAGCAATGTAGCATACGGAATTATTGCAGTGCTTGTGCTTGGAAAGCTCTACAACAGTGAAGCGATTTTGTTTGGCGATGGAACTGGAAATGTGCAGATCTTTGAACGCCGAAGCAATATGATCAAGGGTGGTGTCCCATCGGTTGGAGATGCCTGTCTGGTACTGCCGGTCGTGCTTGTGCTGATGATCTATGCCGGCGGTTTTGCCAGTGCGAAGAGTATGCTTGTTGGATTGCTTGTCACACAGGGCATTGTCGGTGGTGTTCCGCTTCTGACGGCGTGGTATACAAAGAAGGATATGCGAAAGACATTTCGCATCCGGCTTTGTCGTCCGGGATTTCTGTTTGGCGGACTTGTGCTGATGATGGGAACAATTCTGGTAGGTATGCTCCTGACAAGTATCACAAGCATGTTGTTTCCGGAGAGCGCGGAGAGTATGACAGGATCTATGGAAGCGATCTATTCATATGGATATGGAGTCTGTCTGCTGCTAATTGCTCTGCTTCCGGCGGTGTGCGAGGAGCTTTTGTTCCGGGGATTTCTGCTATCTTCGCTGGAGCATACGATGAAGAAACGGGCGGCAATCCTGACGGCTGCGATCGTGTTCGGACTGTATCATATGAATCTGGTGCAGACACCGACGACAGCACTGATTGGTATGGCACTCTGCTATGTGGCAGTACAGTCGGAGAGTTTGCTTCCAGGCATGCTCATGCATTTTTTCAACAATGCATTGTCCGTGACAGCTGGATTTTATCCGAAACAGATTGCGCGTATCCTGCCGATTTTTTCAGAGAATGGTGTGCCGGCTCTGGTGTTGATTGTCGGCGGAGTCGGGTTGTGTGTGCTCGGCGTATATATAATAAAACGCTCGAAAAATAAGGCGTTTCCGGTTGAGTCAGATGCCCGTTTGTGATATGATAGGAAGTAGGTTAAGAAAGGTTCACCAATGAGTATGGAACAGCAGAAAAAAAGAGATTATGAGATATACTGGCCACATGTGATACTGGTTGGCGCCATTGCACTCGTGCTTGTCCTGATCGGTGTAGTCATAGGTGTCAATATCGGAAAAAGCAAGAAATATAAGCCGGTTCCTGTGACGGGACAAGGGTATACATGGACATTGCAGCCGGGCGCAGAAGCGCAGATGATCTACACGAACTTTTGGCAGTTTGCGAAAGCCAGTTATGTGTTGGTTGGCGATATTCCGAATTGTGAATTTTATAAGATTGTAAAGGAAGTGCCGCGCAACGATTTCCAGACAGATAATTTCTACATGGAGGACGGCGACAACACGATCATGGCATACCATGCCGGAGATGGCAGCCGGCTGTCTGAACTTGCTGTGGATGTGTCTTCCTATCAGGCAGAACTGGATTGGGATGCGTTGAAGCAGGCAGGCGTTACAATCGCATTTATCCGGGTTGGATACCGGGGCTATGGCTCGGAAGGCAAACTGGTGGCAGATGAGATGTTTCAGACGCATATAGAGGGCGCCAAAGCAGCCGGAATCAAGGTAGGAATTTATTTTTACAGCCAGGCGATCAGCTACGAGGAAGGTGTGGAGGAAGCACAGTTTGCGCTGAATCTGGCATCTGCATATACGCTCGATATGCCGGTTGTGATTGATACAGAGGAGGTCTATGCGGACGGAGCGAGAACCGCTGACCTCTCTAATGATGCACGGACGGATGGCGTTGTCGGATTCTGCGAGACCGTGAAGAGCGCAGGCTACACACCGATGATTTATTCGAACCGGAACTGGTTTGTACAGAAGCTGGATATGACAAGACTGGGAGATTATAAGCTGTGGCTGGCACATTATGCGAATCAGCCGGATTTCCCATATCTGTATTCTGGCTGGCAGTATACAGGAACTGGCACGATCGCAGGAATCGGACAGGAACTGGATTTGAATGTATGGATGGAAGGTAGTGTTTATTAGGAACGGGGAGTGCCTATGTTGAATTGGGATCTGGCATATGATTATGCGGCGATTTATCTGTTGCTTATTATAATCATATGGTATTTTCATGAAAAAAGAATACCGCTTGCGAGTCACCGGACATTTTTAGTGGCACTTGCCGCAGTCTTTGTCTCAACGGGACTGGAGATCGTCAGCACGAAGCTGGCACAAATGTTCGGCACGGAAGGAAATGCTGGATTCTGGGTGACAAGCACCTTGCAGCATCTGGCGCTGAATGCGATTCCACTGCTGTTTGCATACTACGTGCTGCAGATCGTACATATCAATGCAAAGCAGATGCTGCATGCCAAATGGATGCTGGCATTGTGTGGCGTGGTTGATGTGGCTGCACTGGTGACGAATCCATATACCCATTGGGTATACGAGGCGGAAGGCTGGCAGTATACCTATGACTATGGAGTGCTGGTGCTGATCACGGTTGCGATAGCTGCAATTGTGGCAAGCTCGGTCGTGGCATTGCACCGGGTGAATCATACATTGTTTGCCAAGGCAATGGTTGTACTGTTTCATATGCTGCTTGTTGTGTTAGCGGTCTTTTTGCAGTTAAAAACACATGTATTGCTGTTGAATTTTGTGACAGCAACGGTCTGTCTGACGATTTATTATTATCTGCAGAATCCAAATGCGGTCATTGATACGGTGACAAAGCAGTTTAACCGGCGTTTTTTTGGCGAATATCTGCACACCTTTTTTATTAACGAAAAACCATTTGGAATCGTAGTCGTTGCGATGGATGATTTCAAGTTTATCAATAAGACCTATGGCGTTGAAAATGGAGATAATCTGCTTCGGCAGATCGGCGCTTTCATGGAGACGCTTCCATTTGCCAAGACGGTGTTCCGTCTGGGCGCAGACCAGTTCTGTATCGTGTTATACAAGGATCTGGATCAGATTGACGCGGTGGCACAGACGGTACATGAGCGGTTCCGCCATCCGTGGTACAGTGAGAATCAGGCAGGCATTATGATGTCTGCATCCATCTGTTGTGTGAATTGTCCGACAGATGCGTCTGCATATGGACAGCTGATCGAGGTTATGGATTATTCTATGTCAATGGCGAAGCGGTTGCAAAAGGGTAGAATCACGTATGCAAAGGATTACGATTTAGGCAAGATCAAACAGGACAAAGCGTTTGAAAAGGCGGTCAAGCAGGCACTCGACCGGGATGAGCTGATGGTATATTATCAGCCGATCTTCTCGGTGGAGAAGGGCGTTTATAACTCCGCCGAAGCACTGGTACGCTTGCATGATGAAGAACTTGGCTGGATATCACCGGAGGATTTCATCCCGATCGCGGAGCGAAACGGTATGATTATTGAGATGGGAGAAGTGATTCTGGATAAGGTGTGCCGGTTTATTCATGATTTCAAGCTGGCGCAGACGACGGTAGAGTACATCGAGGTCAATATCAGTCCGGTGCAGCTGATGCAGCAGCATTTTTCAGACCGGGTAAAACAGATCATGGAAAAATACGATGTGCGTCCGAATCAGATTAACATTGAGATTACGGAGACTGCGACCATCAGTATGGCGGATACGGTCAATGCAAATATCATGGATCTCGTACAGTATGGAATTAAATTCTCTCTGGATGATTACGGCTCTGGCTATGCGAATATTGAGTATATCAACCATATGCCATTTTCAATCATCAAACTGGATAAGTATATTATCTGGGATGCATTTAAGAGCACGAAAGCTGGAATTACGTTGAAGCATACGATCGGTATGCTGAATGAATTAGAGTTACATATCGTGGCAGAGGGCGTGGAGACCGCGGAGATGCGCGATCACCTTGCCGACATTGGCTGCCATTTTATGCAGGGGTGGTATTACAGTAAGGCTGTATCCGATCAGGATTTCATCCGTTTGATCGAGATGCAGTAGCTTACATGTTCCACAGACCGTAAGCTGGGATATTCAAGGTGTCTCCATCGAGAGACACCTGATTGAAGCTTACTTTCACTGCAATGTTTGTATTTGAATTTTTACTTCGGAATGTCTTAATATTCTGTGCCTTTGAATTCGGGACGAAACGGATATCGACCGGAACCGGGGCATCTTCTCCTTCATAGACAAACGGAACGCGCGCGGTTGCGCCGGATACCCAATAGTACAGATAAGGAATCTTGGAGCTTAACTCCTGGAAGATAAACTGCTCTGCAATCGCACCACATTTTTCTGCCAGGATATCGTTCACATCAATCTCCTCGTTCATAGGAAGTCCATAAGCGGCACGGAGCAGACCGTGATCGATGAAGAACAGCTCAAAGGATTTGTAATCAACATGCTCTTCCAAAGGAAGATTTCCAGATGTCAGACGTGGCAGTTTCCGGGCGATTCCGAGGTTGCATAAAGCCTGTGCTGCTTCAGCGTATTCCCGGCTGCGTGCATTGGAATCGACGGATTTGTACATGAATTTCTTATTCTCACGGGCAAGCTGCTCTGGGATACTCCGGAAGATGCGCTTGCATCGCTGGTAGAGTGCGACCGGGTAAGTCTGTTTCATAAGCTGGACATAGTCTTCCAACAGTGCCTCCTGCATCGGACGGATGATGGACAGATCCCGGTTCTTCAGATACGCATGGACTACGCCCGGCATACCGCCAACTAACAGGTATTCCCGGAGCATAGAGGTGATTGCGCCGATTTCAAGATTGGTAAGCGGCGTGTCCTTATGCTTTGAAATTGCATCTATGAAAGGATGTGCCTTGCTTGCAATCATATATTCTTCAAAGGTCATCGGACGCATGCGGAAGATCTCAAAAACGTCCGGGTGACTGTATTCAAACTCTGTAAATTCCATCGAGGATGCGATCAGACAGATGGTGTAATCTGGATGATTCTTGCGGAAAGCATAGAAAAATTCCGCGCAGTCCGGCACTGCCTGTACCTCGTCAAAGATAAAAATACAATCTGATGCGTCTCCAAACGGAAAACGTTGAGACAGCAGCAGATCCAGATTGGAATCGCCGGCGATGGCATCCTGACAGGCAGAATCTTCTGCCAGATTGATATAGCATTGCTGCTTGAAAAAGGCTGTGGCAAAATCGCGAACCGCCCATGTTTTACCGACACCCTTTGCGCCCTTTACATATAAGATTTTGCGCTTTGTCTGGTCGTACCAGTTAGCAAAGTCGTTGATGATATTCCGATACATCTGTGCATACACCCCTTTGCGTATTATATGAAAATATTTTAGTCAATAATATAGGGAGTGTCAACAAGAATTAGGTTGTTTCTACCAATTAAAAATGCTATAATAAATCGTAATTATTGTATGAGTAGAAGGAGACAGATGCGTGAAAAATAAGTGGAATAAAAATATTCTTCAACTTGGGGTTATGCTTGCACTTGCTGGCTGTGCATGTATTTTGTTTGCAGAAGTCATAAAGCAGTGGAAGTCTATTTTCGGATTTCTCGGGAATGTTGTCTCTGCGATGACACCGATCATTATCGGACTTGTGATCGCATTTATGTTGAATCCAATCATGATCTATATCCGGCGTGGGCTTTCCTTTTTGATCTGTAAGATTAAGAAAGAAGCGGAATACGATAGGGTTTATAAGAAGGTGAAGGTTCCGGCTTTGATTCTGACGGTGCTTTTGTTCCTTGGATTGCTGGTTGGATTGTTGTGGCTGGTAATCCCACGTGTGTATGAGAGTCTGACAGATCTTGTGAACAGCACAGAGGATTATATCAATTCAGCTGAGGCGTGGATCAAAAAAGTATTTGCACAGAATCAGATGATTGAGGATAAGTTGTCACAGGTGCTTGATTATGCAGAAAATAATGTGTTTACGATTCTGAAGGATAAGATCATGCCGAACCTCGACACAATCGTGAAAACGCTTTCTTCCGGCGTGGTTGTCGGAATCAAGGCAGTCATGAATTTCCTGATCGGTCTGATCGTTATGATCTATCTGCTGATGAGCAAGGATGTGCTGCTGGCGCAGTGCAAGAAAGTGATCTATTGTCTGTTCTCCAAGAAGACAGGTAACAAGATCATGGAAGGATGCTCGTATGCAAATGTCGTGTTCGGCGGATTTATCAATGGTAAGATCTTAGATTCCTGTATCATTGGAATCATATGCTTTATATTTACTTCAGCCGTACACATGCGGTATGCGGTGCTGATCAGTGTGGTTGTCGGTGTGACAAATATCATTCCATTCTTCGGACCGTTTATCGGAGCGGTACCGGGTGCGTTGTTAGCACTGATGGATGATCCAATCATGTTCGTGGTATTTATCATCTGGATCATTGTATTGCAGCAGTTTGATGGCAATATCTTAGGACCATTGATCTTAGGCGATGCAACCGGAATCTCCGGTATCTGGGTATTGCTTGCAATCTTAGTGGGTGGTGATCTGTTCGGCGTGGCAGGTATGATCTTAGGTGTTCCGGTATTTGCGTGTCTGTATGCATTTTTCGCAGTACAGCTCCGGGACAAGCTGCGTGCGAAAGATTTATCTTCAGCCACAGGCGATTATATCCGCTTGAAGAAATTCGACGAGGAGACTGGAGAGCCGATTTACCAGGAGCGCCACGATGAGCGAAAGACATTGAGGGAAAGCCGGATGAAGCAGGTGTTCCGCCGCTGGATGGAGAAGATGCATCTGAAAAAGCATGAAAATGCGACGAAGGAAGCAGAGAAAAAAGAAACAGAGAAAGACGAGAAATAAAGGGTTACAAACATAGAGAGACAAGGAGGAGCGAGTATGGCAAAAGGTAGTTATGCAACAAAGCAGATCTTAAACTGGATGGAGTATTTTTCAAAAGAGATGCAGGTAAGTCCGGAGAAGATCAAACTTCTGGATATTTGTGGAAAACAGAAAAATGTAATACCGACCGTGGAAGGACACAAACGTGTGCTGATTTTTGCAGATGAATCCCATGAGGATCTGTTCTATGATTTCTGGGAGGCAGGCTTTGGCGATTATGATATGTGGTATGCGGTTGGCATCGAGGAAGAAGGACAGGTAAAACATGTCAAGATCAAAGAGGTGATCAACCGAAAGATCACAGGCCCGACAGTAATCTTCATTCTGAATGAGAAGACAAGAGAATCGTACCGGATCGGTATGCGCAACGAGATGTTCTCGAAGGGACCGATCAAGTATGTTGGCAAGGAAATCCGTGCCGTCATCATGAGTCTGCTCGGTGTGGATTCGCAGGATACGATCTGTTTAGTTGATGCAGAGAGTATCGCAATCGAGGCAGCTTTTGTGGCAAGTGATGGCGCAATCATCTGTGTGGAGAATGATAAGGGCGCCAAGGATACGATGGAGGATAATGTGAAGCAGTTTGGCGTGCACAACGTCCAGATTATCCCAGACTTATCCGAGGGATCTATGGCGAAGATTCCAACACCAAGACTTTCCTTTATCGTTGCGAACAAGCATCTCGAAGAAGATATTCAGAGACTGCTGAAGAAGAATCCGAAGATGCAGTTTGTCATCTATACATTGGAGTTAAATATCCTGTCTGGCATCAAGCCACTCTTTGATAAGTACGGTATCTCAAATATGGAGGTATTGCAGATCAATGTGGCAAAGACAAACAAAGATAGTATGTTTGTAAATCAACCAGCCCCTTGGCTGATTACCGGAGAGGTGTTATAATGGCAATCGAAAATTTACCGAAGGATCCGATGATGCTCTTAAGCTTTGTGAATACGAGACTGCGTGATGACGGCATCAATCTGGACAGCTTTTGTTTACAATTCCGGACTGCAAGAGAAGATCTCGAGCAAAAACTTGCGGCTGTGGATTATAAATATGATGATAAATTAAACCGTTTTGTATAAGAGGCGGATTTAGTAAAAGGAGACATTATGAGACACAATTTCAAAGTAATCGAGAAAAAATGGCAGAAAAAATGGGAAGATGCCAAGGTGTTTGAAGCACAGGACTTCTCAGACAAGAAGAAATTCTACGGATTAGTAGAGTTCCCTTATCCAAGTGGAGCGGGTATGCATGTAGGACATATCAAGGCTTATTCCAGTGTAGAAGTCGTATCCAGAAAGCGTCGTATGGAGGGTTACAACGTATTGTTCCCAATCGGATTCGATGCATTTGGTCTGCCAACAGAGAACTATGCAATCAAGACAGGTACCCATCCGCGTCAGATCACAGATCAGAATATCGCGCGATTTACCGAGCAGTTGAAGCGGGTTGGATTCTCGTTTGACTGGAGCCGTGTGATCGATACAACCGATGAGAAGTTCTACAAGTGGACACAGTGGATTTTCCTGAAGATGTTCGAGAAGGGACTTGTATTCCGTGATACAGCACTCGTTAACTATTGTCCAAGCTGTAAGGTTGTTCTTTCCAACGAGGACAGTCAGGGAGGTAAGTGTGATATCTGCCACAGCGAGGTTGTACAGAAGTCGAAGACGGTTTGGTATCTGAAGATTACAGAATATGCAGATAAGCTTCTGCAGGGTCTGAAGGATGTCGACTATCCTGCAAATGTAAAGCAGCAGCAGGAAAACTGGATTGGTAAGTCTACTGGTGCATTTGTAAACTTCGATGTCGATGGAACAGATGAGAAGCTTCAGATTTATACAACAAGACCAGATACATTGTTCGGTGTAACTTTCATGGTTATCGCACCGGAGCATCCGCTGATCGATAAATATGCTGACAAGATTACAAATATGGATGCCATCAAGGCATACCGTACGGAATGCCAGAAGAAGACCGAGTTCGAGCGTACACAGCTTGTCAAGGATAAGACAGGTGTGAAGATCGAAGGTCTTATGGGTATCAACCCGATGAACGGCAAGAAGATTCCGATCTTCATTGCTGACTACGTTATGATGGGATATGGTACTGGTGCGATCATGGCAGTACCGGCTCATGACCAGCGTGACTATGATTTTGCAAAGGCATTTGGCATTGATATCATTCAGGTTATCAAGGGTGGCGATATCTCGAAGGAAGCTTATACGGGTGACGGTGAGATGATCAACTCAGAGTTCCTGAATGGATTTACAAATAAGAAGGATTCTATCGCCCGCATGGTTGAGGAAATCAAGAAGATGGGTGTTGGCGAAGCAGGCGTACAGTTCAAGATGAAGGACTGGGCATTCAACCGTCAGAGATATTGGGGTGAGCCAATTCCTCTGGTACATTGTCCATCCTGTGGTGTCGTAGCCGTGCCATATGAGGAGCTTCCTCTGGAGCTTCCAGATGTGAAGAACTTCGAGCCGGGTGAGGACGGTGAGTCTCCACTGGCAAAGATTGATTCCTATGTAAACTGCAAGTGTCCGAAGTGTGGCGGTGATGCAAAGCGTGAGACGGATACTATGCCACAGTGGGCAGGATCATCATGGTATTTCCTGCGTTATATTGATCCAAACAACGATAAGGCATTTGCAGATCGTAAGAAGATCGACTACTGGATGCCGGTTGACTGGTACAACGGTGGTATGGAGCATGTAACTAGACATATGATCTACTCCAGATTCTGGCATCGTTTCCTGTATGACCTCGGCGAGGTAAATACACCGGAGCCATATGCAAAGCGTACGATTCAGGGACTGATCTTAGGACCAGATGGTGATAAGATGAGTAAGTCCAAGGGAAATGTTATCGATCCACTTGACATCGTAGAAGATTACGGCGCAGATACGCTCCGGACATATGTATTGTTCATGGGTGATTATGCAGCCGCAGCTCCTTGGAGTGACAGCTCTGTAAAGGGATGTAAGCGTTTCTTGGAGCGTGTAGCAGGTATGACAGATATGGTATCTGATGATCCTTCCACAGATGCTTTGGAGGTAAGCTTCCACAAGGCAATCAAGAAGGTAAGCAGTGATATCGAGGAAACAAAGTTCAATACAGCAATCGCAACCTTGATGGCACTGACCAATACTGTTTACAGTGCTGGTAAGCTGAGCAAAGAACAGCTTGAGATCTTCATCAAGCTTCTTTGCCCGTTTGCACCACATTTGACAGAAGAAATCTGGGAGTCTCTCGGACATGAAGATTTCTTGTCTGTCAGTGCATGGCCACAGTACGAGGAAGAAAAGACCGTTGATGCAACGATCGAGATCGGTGTACAGGTCAACGGTAAGGTAAGAGGAACGGTTCTTGTCGCAAAGGACGAGGATAAGGATGCCGTACTTGCCCGTGCAAAGGAGATTGTCGCTGATAAGCTGACTGGCAACATCGTAAAAGAAATTTACGTACCGGGTAAGATCGTAAATATTGTATGTAAGTAATATTTGCTGAAGAAATAGAAAGAAAACGGTTGCCTGACATTGTTTTTGTACCGTGTCAGGCAGCCGTTTTTTGTTACAGGAAAAAAGATTTGATCATCTGGAATTTCTGACGCTCCGCCGGAGACATGCTTTCTTCCATCGCTTCGAGAAGCAACGCGGATTCTTCTTTCGTGAAACTTAAGTTCCGGCGTTTTAATTCCTGATTGATCTGCAGGATCTGCGGCAGCAGCTCCTCGGCGGACTGGTATTTGCTCTGCTCCTTGATTTCGTTGATAATTCGTAATTTGGTTGGATGGATGTTTCGAAGTTTCGGGTTTTGTTCAAACATAGGAGAACCTTTCTATTTATTGGGAATTCAGGATATCCATGACGCTGGAATAAAGATCCTTGTGCCTGCCTGACTGGTTGTTGCAATTATGATCTGGATTTCTACCAATGTCCTGCCGCGGCGCATAGTCGGGTGGCGGAGGTGGTGCACCGCAGCCCGGTTGTGGCGGGAAATCACAGGGATTTCCACAATTATTATTTGGTGGCGACCCCTGTGATCCAGAATCATTCATCGCCTGCATGACCTGCATCATTTTGAGCATCTGCTGCATGTTCTTGATATTGCCTGCAAAATCGCCCGGCAGGAAACGGCACATGCATTCCATCATTTCTTCGGAACTTTCCGGGTGACAGTCGAACCCGCAGGAGGCAACATAGTCCGGGTGGTCGAAGCATTGCATCAGGGCGCGGATTTCCTGATATTTGATTAAGAGGATCAACGGTTTTTTGTAGGCATAGTCCACAAAAGGAATCATGGCTTCCAAGAAAAACAGGGAGTCGTCATGGATCAGTTGATCGAGCGGATGATTATGCAGCATGGCGGATGCTCTGAAATCTTGTTAGTCTAATATATGTGCGACTCTGTAAAAATATGAGCCGGAGGAAGAGGATGCAACCGCTGTCATACAACAGATAACAAAAACTCCCTTACAAGTGAACTTGCAAGGGAGTCCCGAAGAATTCCTCTATTAACAACCGCAGCCGCAACCGCCGCCATTGTTATTTCCGCAGCAGAAGAGGAGAATCAGGATGATCCAGATACAGTCATTGTCGCAACCGCAACCGTTTCCACCGCAGAATCCTCCGCCGCCACAGCCACCGCACAATAACAACAGGATGATAATCCAGATGCAGGAACAGTTGCTGCCATTTCCGATGTTAAAACCATTTCCACAGCCGCAACCGCACTGTGTAGCTGACAAATCGCTCATGAGATGCCTCCGCTAAAAATTCTTATGGTTTATACTATGCGCCTGCCTGCGAAGTGTTAAAAAAAGTTGAATGGAAGTTCGTTAAATGTTAAGATAGAGAAAATTGACAAAAGGCGACAGGATTCGATGAAGCACAAGAAGTTTGAAATCATAATGATAAAAAATACATTGGCGATGATGCTCCCTATCATGGTCTTATTGCTTGTACTCATTTTTGTGGGGGTGCGTTATTCGCTGTTCCATGTGGTGCAATGTTATGAGCTTACGAAGATTGAGCCGATTGAGGATCAGATTGCGCAGCTATATTCAGATGGCACTACAAGTGTCCGGTACAATGCGGAGAATCTGTATTACACGGGATATAATTATCTGGTGGAAAACAAAATCAAGGGTGCCTATTATTATTGCTTTGAAGATGATCATATGGTGTTTCTGCTTATTAAAACAAAACAGCCACAAAACAGTATTGATAAGCGGACAGTGAAGGGACGTATCGTAAAGGACGAGGTAGTTACAGATCATATCATAGCCGGATTGTCAAAAAATGGAGAGGTTCCGATGAACATTTTAGATGGATTCTATGATTCTTATGTCATCAGTGAACCGGATTTCCCATATGTGTATACGGGGATTGCGTATATTATTGTTGCGGCGTTGTCGATGCTGTATGTCTTTGTGCTGGCATATGTTGTCCGGTTGTGGATGCGGCCATACAAGAATCCGCAGGCAAAGAAGCTGCGTGCCTATGGGCGTAGAAGTGCTGTGATCGAACAGCTCAATACAGAATTACGCGATAAATTATATTTTCATTATCATGGAATCTATGTGACAGATAATTTTCTGGTTGCAACATATTGGTTCCATACGGACGTAATCCGCCTCGATGATGTGCGGTATCTGTCCAAGAATCGGGTGGAGGAAAGGGGTGGTAGAGAATTGTACCGGCTGACCTTGTCAGAACCGGAGACGGATTTGTTTTATGAAATTGATTTTAGAGAAGAAGAGTTGATTGACGCGTGCGTGGATGCGATTCGGGGATAATGATGTAGATGATGGAGGATGGAACGCATGAATATAGTTTTGGAAATCATTATTTTTAATGTCGTGGTATTTACGATCTGCGGAATCAATATGGCAAAAAAAGGAAGACTTGGATTGATACAAGAGTATCCAAAAGCAATACAGAATCGATGCAGAGAGCTTGGACTGATCGAGGAAAGCTCTGGCAAGTTGATGAAAAAGGCAACGATCGGTAAGATTGGATTTTTTATCGGATACATAGTTTTGCAGACGGTATTGGCGTATTATATCGGAGGAGCACGCACGTTTTTCACAGGCTGGCTGCACGGTTATCTCATGTGGGTGGCAGAAATGTGGTTTGATGCACTGGTTGTGGACTGCCTCTGGTTTTGCCATAGCAAGAAAATGGTAATTCCGGGAACCGAGGATATGGTCGATGCTTATCACGATTACTGGCATCATATCAAATATGCGGTGATCGGAATGTTTACGCAGGCGGTGATCGCCCTGCCGGTAGGACTTTTCGTGATGTTGTTAGGGAAGTAATGGGATGTAAAACAAATGAAATTTGTGCAATAGGTAAATTATTATTTACCTATTGCATGTAGCTGTGTATTGCTGTAAAATTATTAAGAGTTTGAAATTTTCAAGAAGGAGTGCAGGGAATGTATCGTATAAAAGCTAACAAAGAAATACGTGTAAATGCGGTATCCTGCATGATCCCGAACCTCAAAATAGAACGTTTGTTCATCGGGGGGGGTACTGCTCAGCAGGAAAATTGTTGAAGCAGAGATAGAGAAATTCGAATCTCGCAAATTCATTTCCAGTTCGGAGAACTCACAGAATCGATATAACTATATAAAGAACATGAAAGTAGTCGGGCAGAGATGCGTGGCTTTTTTTCGTGCGCAAAAATGGGGACTGTTGTAACGTAACAGGAATGCAAAAAGCAGATTTGTATGTGGTAAATATTCGAAAAGTGATGACTCTGTGACGAAAATCGGAAAGAAGAAAAAATAAGTGTATGATTTACACGGAAAGAGAGGACAAGGGATGAGAAGAACAAAAAGATTTGCCAACTTCGCGCTCGCCGCATGTATGGGCGTGAGTCTGCTTGTCAACGTGCCGGCAGGAACCGTGTCTGCGGCAGAACCGACAGCCGAAGTTGTAGCAGAGGGAGCGACAGAAAGTGAAACGGTGGAAACCAGCAGTGAGGATGCGACAGCAACGGATGCGGGAAGCGGAGTAGCGGAAGAAACTTCGCTGGAGCAGGCAGAAGAAGTCGTGGCAACTGGTGCCGAGACGAGTGAAGCAGATTTTGAGTGGAATGGAACGAGGATTACAAAGTATATTGGTACAAGTACTGAGGTTGTAATTCCGGGTAGGTGTACAGAGATTGGGGAGAATGCGTTCCAAAGTAATTGGACTATAGAAACAGTTGTAATTCCGAAAAGTGTTACAAAAATAGGAAAGAGAGCGTTTGCTGATAGCAGACTTTTGAAAAATATTGTAATTCCTGACAGCGTAAAAGAGATTGGAGAAGGCGCATTTGCCATAACAAGTCTGAAAAGTGTTAAGATTCCGGAAGGCGTAACAACGATAGAAGATGGCTTATTTTCGTCATGTTTTGCACTGACCAGTGTCACAATACCAGACAGTGTGGTAACAATCGGTGATGCGGCATTCTATGAGTGCGTTTTGTTAGAAAACATTGTTATACCAGATGGAGTAACGACAATTGGAAAATCTACATTTGAAAGCTGTCGCGGATTGAAAAGCATAAAAGTTGCGGATGGAAATACAATATATGACAGCCGGGAAGGTTGTAATGCAATTATAGAAAAAGCAACGAATACGTTGATTTATGGCTGTAAAAATACAATGATACCGAATAGCGTGACAAAAATAGGGGATGGTGCATTTCATGAATGTACAAAATTAACAAGTATTACTATCCCGGATGCTGTAAAAGAAATAGCAGATGATGCATTTAGCTATTGCTACAACTTAAAAATCATCCGTGGTTATACAGGTTCCTGTGCAGAAACTTACGCAAAGAAATATGGTTACACATTTGAAGATGTCCAAGGGAAAATTACTACCTCCTACCGCACCCATGTTCAGTCCTTCGGCTGGCAGGCGCCTGTGACAAATGGTACTATGAGTGGTACAAGCGGCAAGGCAAAGAGACTTGAAGGAATCGAGATCTCCGTGAGCGGAAATGCAAATCTCGGCATCCAGTATTCTACGCACTGCCAGACATACGGCTGGCTTCCATGGTCCGCAAATGGGGAGATGAACGGAACAACCGGTGAGGCAAAGCGTCTCGAAGCAATCAAGATTCAGTTGACCGGTGCAGATAAGGACAAGTACGATGTATATTATCGTGTGCATGCACAGTCTTACGGCTGGCTTGGCTGGGCGAAGAATGGTGAGCCATCTGGAACAGCCGGTTATGCAAAACGGCTCGAAGGAATTCAGATTGTAGTTGTAAAGAAGAATGAAAAGGCACCGGGACTTGATTATGCGAGGGTGAATGCATCGAAGGGTGTGCATGATTCCCGTGCATATATAGCAAAGACAAACGGCGCAATCACAATTCCGGGATCAACCGACAGCACAAATATTATGTACAAGACACATGTACAGAGCTTCGGCTGGCAAAACTGGGTATTGAATGGTACGATGAGTGGAACATCCGGCAAGGCAAAGAGACTCGAAGGAATCAACATCAAGCTTTCCAATGCAGCGTATGCAGGTGGAATCCAGTATCGTACCCACGTCCAGACTTATGGCTGGGAGAAGGAATGGAAAAAAGATGGCGCGATGAGTGGAACAAGCGGAGAAGCAAAGCGACTGGAAGCAATCCAGATCAAGCTTTACGGCGAGATGGCAAATCGCTTTGATGTATATTATCGTGTGCATGCGCAGTCTTACGGCTGGCTTGGCTGGGCGAAGAACGGAGAAGAAGCCGGAACTGCCGGATTTGCGAAGCGTCTGGAGGGAATCCAGATCGTGCTTGTACCGAAGGGTGGCACAGCACCAGCGAACAACTATAAAAATATTCAGTCTGTGAATACAAAGGCTTATATCAAGAAGTAATAATCATATAATTGAAGAATAAAAAATGTGGAAGGTGTACTTCATTATCGAAGTACACCTTCCGTTCTTTCTTTGTATGACGTTTTGAAACTAAGAAAAGTATTTGTTGATTTAGGATAATTATTGATTATTCAAAATCTCGTCTAATTTCTCCTGTGTAATCTGGAGATGATCGATGATCCAATCATCGGATTTACCAACTTCAAGATAAGCAAGAACTTTGCCTTCGATTTTGCCCTCAGACAGTCCCTCCTGTCTGCCAATTTCTTTTAATTGTACCAGTGCCTCACACATATTTACATCCTCCTTTTCCAATTCCTGTTTTGGTATATTCATGTTACACGCCTCACTTATAATGCCTGCCGTCAGTGAATCCAGATGCGACAGGTCGTTTTTATTTTGATTTACATAGTTGTTCATATCCTGCCAGTTTGTCGATGCCTTGATTACCCCAAGTATATGCCGGAGTGGCGATTTCATACGCGCAAGCTGCTTGCTTGTAACGCTTTCTGGTTGAAGAATTGCTGTGCGGTAGTCCGGCACATATGCAAGTAGTGTTTCAGGTACTCCATCCAGATTAAACATTTCGTGAAGTGTTTTAGGGGCATCCCAAGTTCCTTTTCCTAAGTATACAACGACTGTGAGAACGGGGGTAAATGTTTCGCCCTTTTTTATCCCTGACAGAAACTCATTTCTTGATTTGAGCAGGTGATTCTCCCGGTTGTATTTTTGCCTGGCAGATAATTGCCTGGACAAATTAAGAGCATCGTATTCAAAGTTCCGAATCGGCATTGCATAATGTATATGCGATTGGATTTCTGCGCCTACAATGATGCGCACTTCCAATTTCCCGTTTTGTGTTTGAAGCATACGTAGGACATCACGGTATTTCTGATTGCTGAATGCTTCTGCTTTTCTTTGCGTTTTGTCCGTTTTTTCTTCACTTTCGGTTATGCTCACAAAATCATCATCGAAGATTGTGTGTTCTTCCGTTGGATCAAGCGGCGATAAATCCTGTGCGCGGATCATTGACTCACCATCGAAGAACAGCACATTCATTGTGTCGGCAAAGACGAGGTCGTTCTCGTATAATTCCTTTGTCATGTCGTCAAGTTTTCCCATATGTAATTCCTCCTTTTCTGCCGTGCATTTGATGTGTGGTGGAGGAAAAAATAGAAAGAACCTGAGAGTACAAAGGTTATAATTAAAGATATTTTACCACATAAATCAAATACAACAAGCGATACATAATAAAATAATTGGGATTTTTCGTGATATAAGAGCTATATCACTGGTTATCAGATGAAATCTGACACCGCCACAACATCAAGTTGCGTGTTATCAACAAATGCATGCTATCATACTTGTTGTGGGGGTGTAAAGGGGTGAATTATAATTTACTTGAATCCGTTGCTGATTTCGGGGTTGACACAACTGTTTATTGTGCTAAAATGTTTTTTTGATAGGTGCATTTGCGGAATGAATGATGATGCGCCTGCAGGAACATAATAAGCAGAAAGACGTTGAAGGTGCAACAAGGATTTTCAAGACCTGACAGAGAGACGGGGTCATGGCTGCAAGCCCTGTTCAGTAGAGGAAGATCTCATTTTCACACTGGAGTCGCGGATTTGAACATACCATTGTCGTGGTGCAGTGGAAAGTAGGATTCGTCGTGTTATGCACGTTACGCATACAATGAGAGCGACTGTCATAGTCGAATCAGGGTGGTACCGCGGATATTACTTCGTCCCTAGTCAAGGGCGAAGTTTTTTTGTTGCCTTTTATGACTGGTTAGAAACACATATCAGATGATTGCAGTTCCAATATGTGGATTGAGTGATTCGTAATTACCAATTCTAAAGCAGACCGTTGAAGCACGCTGGTACTTAATGAACGACGGATTTATCGTCGTGAATTTAGTACCACTGCGTGATGAACCGAGCGAGAGCGTGTCTGCGTAGAAATGGTAATTATGAATCGCTCGTATGATGTGTTTCTGGTTTGCAATCATCTGAAATTGGTATAACATGGAGGAAAACAGGAAATGAAAGAAAAGTTGCAAAGCATCAAAGAACAGGCACTTTCCAAGATCGCCGAGGCACAGGATATCAACCTCTTGAATGATATCAAGGTGTCGATCCTTGGTAAGAAGGGTGAATTAACCCAGGTATTGAAGAGTATGAAGGATGTGGCTCCGGAGGATCGTCCGAAGGTTGGACAGATGGTAAATGAGACACGTGCAAACATCGAGGCAAAGCTCGAGGAGAAGATGAAGTCCATCAATTCTGCTATGCGTGCAGAGAAGATGAAGCGTGAGACAATCGATGTTACACTTCCGGGTGTGAAGAAGATCGACGGACACAGACATCCAAACCAGATCGCGCTTGAAGATCTGGAGCGTGTATTTATCGGTATGGGATATGAGATCGTATCTGGACCGGAAATCGAATATGACAAATACAACTTTGAGCTTTTGAATATCCCTGCAAACCATCCGGCAAAGGATGAGCAGGATACATTCTATATCACAAAGGACATTCTGCTTCGTACGCAGACATCACCGGTACAGGCAAGAATCATGGAGCAGGGCAAGCTGCCAATCCGTATTCTGTCACCGGGACGTGTATTCCGTTCTGACGAAGTAGATGCAACTCATTCACCATCTTTCCATCAGGTTGAGGGACTGGTTGTTGACAAGGGAATCACAATGGCAGATCTGAAGGGAACACTCGATCAGTTCGCGAAGGAATTCTTCGGTGAGAAGACAAAGACGAAGTTCCGTCCGCACCATTTCCCATTTACAGAGCCTTCTGCAGAGGTAGATATCACATGCTTCAAGTGTGGCGGCAAGGGCTGTCGTGTATGTAAGGGCAGTGGCTGGATTGAGATTCTTGGTTGTGGTATGGTACATCCACACGTATTGGAAATGTGTGGCATTGATCCGGAAGAGTATTCAGGATTCGCATTTGGTATCGGACTGGAGCGTATCACACTTCTGAAGTACGAGATCGATGATATGCGTCTCTTGTACGAAAACGACACAAGATTTTTGAATCAGTTCTAAGATGGAGGTAAGAAGATGAATACACCGATTTCATGGTTAAAAGTATATGTTCCTGATTTAGACGTGGACGTACAGGATTTCGTAGATGCGATGACACTGTCCGGTTCCCATGTAGAAGGATACGAGAAAAAAGATAAGAACTTAGAGAAGATAGTAGTTGGTAAGATCGAGAAGATCGAGAAGCACCCGGATGCAGATAAGCTCATTATCTGTCAGGTAAATATCGGTGCCGGGACGATCCAGATTGTGACAGGTGCCCCCAATGTAAAGGAAGGCGACCTCGTACCGGTTGTCTTAGATGGTGGTAAGGTTGCAGGCGGACATGATGGCGAGCCACTTCCGGAGGACGGCATCAAGATCAAGAAGGGCAAGCTTCGTGGTATTGAGAGTGATGGTATGATGTGCTCCATCGAAGAGCTTGGTTCATCCAGAGATCTGTACCCGGAAGCACCAGAGTATGGTATTTACATTTTCGGGGAAGAGTCAGGCGTAAAGCCGGGCGACGATGCGATCGCAGCACTTGGTCTGCATGATTCTGTTGTAGAGTACGAGATCACATCGAACCGTGTCGATTGTTTCTCGATGATCGGTATGGCAAGAGAGGCTGCAGCAACATTTGACAAGGAATTCCATGAGCCGGAGATCAAAGTACAGGGCAGCGGCGGTGATGTGAATGATTACATTACGGTAGATGTACAGGCGCCGGATCTGTGCCCGCGTTACACAGCCAGAGTTGTGACAGATTTGAAGATCGGTCCTTCACCAAAATGGATGCGTGAGAGACTGGCTTCCCAGGGAATCCGTTCCATCAACAATCTGGTTGATATCACAAACTATGTTATGGAAGAGTACGGTCAGCCAATGCACGCGTATGACTTAGATACGATCGCAGGCAAGAAAATCGTTGTAAAACGTGCCAATGACGGTGATACATTTGTGACACTCGACGGACAGGAACGTAAGATGGACAAGGATGTTCTGATGATCTGTGATGGCGAGAAGGAAATCGGTATTGCCGGTATCATGGGTGGCGAAAATTCCATGGTTACGGATGACATCAAGACATTGCTGTTCGAGGCAGCCTGCTTCGACGGTACGAATATCCGTCTGACAACAAAGCGAATCGGTCTTGCGACAGATGCAGCCGCAAAATTCGTGAAGGGACTTGATCCAAACTTGGCAGAACAGGCAATCAATCGTGCCTGCCAGTTGATCGAGGAGCTTGGCTGTGGTAAGGTCGTGGACGGTATGGTGGATGTATATCCAAACCCGGTCAAGGAGGTTGTACTTCCGTTTGAGCCTGAGAAGATGAACAAGCTGCTCGGAACAGACATTTCTTCTGATGTTATGCTTTCCATCTTCAAGAAGCTGGAGCTTCGTTATGACGAGAAGACAAATATGCTGACAATCCCTACTTTCCGTCAGGATCTGAAATGTATGGCAGATCTTGCAGAGGAAGTAGCACGTTTCTATGGCTATGCAAATATTCCGACGACTCTGCCACACGGCGAGTCCACTGCAGGTAAGAAGAGCTATGCAGAGCGTGTAAATGATATCGTAAGAAATATTGTCGAGGGCGATGGTTTCTCTGGAGCTATGCATTATTCGTTCGAGAGTCCGAAGGTATTTGACAAGCTGCTCATCCCACAGGATTCCGTATATAGAAAGGCAATCCAGATCATGAACCCACTTGGCGAGGACTTCTCTATCATGAGAACGCTTCCGTTAAATGGTATGCTGACATCCCTTTCTACAAACTATAACCGTAGAAATAAACATGCGAGACTGTATGAGCTTGCAAATGTATATCTGCCGAAGGCACTTCCGTTGACAGAGCTTCCAGATGAGCGTATGATGCTGACACTTGGTATGTTCGGCGAGGGCGATTTCTTCGATCTGAAGGGTGTGATTGAAGAGCTGACAGAGAAGCTTGGATTTGCAAAGGAAGTAAGCTACGAGCCAACATCTGAGCATCCATTCTTACATCCGGGACGTCAGGCAAATATCACGAAAGGCAAGCTTTCGGTTGGTTATCTCGGACAGCTTCATCCAGAGGTTGTTGAAAACTATGGCATGAAGAAGGAAGTCTATGTCGCAGTTCTGGATATGCAGACAGTTACAATGCTTACGACATTTGACAGAAAGTACGAAGGTATCGCGAAGTTCCCAAGCGTTACACGAGATCTGGCACTGGTTGTAGATAAGAGTGTATTTGTTGGCGAAATCGAGAAGGTCATCAAGAAGTGTGGAGGCAAGATGTTAGAGAGCTATAAGCTGTTCGACGTTTACGAGGGCGCACAGGTGGCACCGGGTAAGAAGTCTGTTGCGTACTCTCTCGTATTCCGTGACAAGACAAAGACTTTGACGGATGCGGATGTTAATCCAGTCGTAGAGAAGCTTCTTGCAGAGCTTTCGAAGATGGGCATCGAGATCCGTGCATAATAGCATAGTTCTGCGTGCAGAATTTTATGGAGCAGATAAATATGAACGAAATGAAATTAAGTGATTTTAATTATGAATTGCCACAGGAGCTGATCGCACAGGATCCGCTCCTGAAGCGAAGCGATTCCCGGCTTATGGTGTTGAACCGTGCGACTGGAGGAATCGAACACCGACATTTCTCGGATGTGATCGAATACTTAAATCCGGGTGATTGTCTGGTTATCAATGATACAAAGGTCATTCCAGCCAGACTGATTGGCGTCAAGGAAGATACAGGGGCATCCATTGAGGTGCTGCTGTTGAAGCGCCACGATGATAAGGTCTGGGAGACGCTGGTAAAGCCGGGGAAAAAGGCACGTGTAGGTGCGCGTATTTCCTTTGGTGAAGGCAAATTGGTCGGCGAGGTTATCGACATTGTTGAAGAGGGCAATCGTCTGATCCGTTTTGAATACGAAGGAATTTTTGAGGAAGTGTTGGATGAGCTTGGACAGATGCCGCTTCCACCGTATATTACACACCGTCTGGAGGACAAGGATCGTTATCAGACGGTCTATGCAACACATACCGGTTCGGCAGCAGCACCGACGGCAGGCTTGCATTTTACGAAGGAACTTCTGGCGCAGATCAAAGAGAAGGGCATCAAGATTGCAAGAGTGACCTTGCATGTCGGACTTGGTACGTTCCGTCCGGTGAAGGTGGAGAATATTTTAGAACATCATATGCATAGTGAGTTCTATGTGATTGATGAGGAAGCTGCCAATACGATCAATGAGACGAAGGCAAATGGTGGCAAGATCGTATCGGTTGGTACAACGAGCACGCGTACGCTCGAGACGGTTGCAGATGAGAACGGACATGTGCGTGCCTGCAGTGGATGGACGGATATCTTTATCTATCCGGGATATAAATTCAAGGTGGTTGACCGCCTGATTACGAATTTCCACTTGCCGGAATCCACATTGTTGATGCTGGTTTCTGCATTGTATGACCGCGAGAAGATTCTTGAAGCATATAAGATTGCGGTTGAGGAGAAGTACAGATTCTTCTCATTTGGAGATGCTATGTTGATTTTATAAAATTGGAGAATGGCGTTGATAAGAAAATAGAATACGATATATGATGGTATAATCGTATAAAGATTAACAAAGAAATGGAGGAAAAAGTTATGAGTCGTTTGAAGCAGGCAGTGAAGATGCTACGGTATAACTTTTCCTCCATTGCTTTTTTTGAGATAGTTTACCGGGTATTGTCATTGGCAATTCTGACACCGGCAATGTATGGACTGCTGAATGTGTCAATGGATATCGCAGGCGTTTCGTATCTGTCATCCGGAACGATCTACCGGTATATGCGGTCGCCGATTACCTATGTGGCATTCCTGCTGATTTTGATTCTGATCGCATTTTTCCTACTGATTAATCTGTCGGGAATTATTTACAGTATGGAAGCGTCGGTGCGGCGCGAGAAGCTGAATCCGATGGATATTTTGCTGCATGGAATCGGAAATGCCTGCCGGAGTCTGACACCGAAGAATCTGCTTACACTTGGTTATGTATTGTTTGTTCTGCCATTCACATATTCGCTGACATTGTCAGGCACGTTGCTCGGCTTGAAGCTGCCGGAATTTTTGACACATTTTCTGAAGAATTATAAGTTCGGAGTGATGGGGGGGCTTGCCATCTACCTTGTGCTCTGTCTGACCTTCTTCAAAGAAATTTTTACGCTCAACTATTTTGTCCTGTATAAGGTCAATTATAAGCAGGCACGCCGTATGAGTAAACAGGCGATGAAACGGCATGTATTACTTATGATGATCGGTGTCATTTCATTAAATCTGGCGATTGCCGTCATTGCGGTGCTGCTGGAAGGTGCATTTGCAGCGGGAATCTCGAAGGTTGTACTTAACCTGATTCCGAACAAAACGGTTGTGACAGTGATTGATACAATCTTCCGTGTCGCGACGGTGATTCTTTATGTGTTGATTGTCATAGTTGCAACGCCGCTGATTCATGCATATATCTGCGCACATTTCTATGAACGTGAAGGCGATATGGATTATGAGGAGTTCAAGAAACTCCATGTAAATAAGATTCAGGAGCGGGAGGAGAAGATTCTTCTGAGCCGTTCACGGAAGAAGCAGCGTACATTTTTGGCTTCTATTGTTGCGTTCGGTCTGATACTGAATGGCTGTTATGTGTATCTGTCAACCAACAATTACATGTCCTTTCGTATTGCATATCCGACGAATGCATCGGTGACAGCGCATCGCGGGGATGCCGGAAATGCACCGGAGAATACAATGCCTGCATTTGAAAAGGCAGTGGAAGCAGGTGCGGATATTATTGAGTTGGATGTACGACAGACGGCGGATGGCGTGTATGTAATCATGCATGATGAAAGTCTGAACCGGACCGCGAATGTCAAGCGTAAGGTCGGTGAAGTGGATTATGATTATATCAGCAAGCTGGATGTCGGAAGCTCCTATGACCGGTCGTATGATGGCACGCGGATTCCGACGTTGGAGGAAGTGCTGATTTTTGCCAAGGAAAATGATGTATTCTTGAATATTGAGTTAAAACCGGCAGATACTGATCAGAATTATGTGCAGGGCATTGTGGATCTGTTGCATGAATATGATTTTGTGAATCAGTGCATGCTTGGCTCACAGAGTGTCGCGGCGTTACGCGAGGCAAAGGAACTGGATCCGGATATCTCAACGCTCTATATCATGACGATGGCATTTGGCGATTTCGCAGGCATGCAGGGAATCGATGGATTCAGCATCAAACATACGTATATTAGTAACAACATGGTAAGTCGGATTCACGCAAAGGGAAAGAAGATTTACGCATGGACGGTAAACAATGAGTCGGACATCAAGGATCTGTTGCTACTGGATGTGGACGGAATCATCACGGACGATCCTGCCAATACAAAGGAAGTTATATCCAACGCAAATGATTCCATCATTGAAGATTGGATGAAACGGTTGATCTATAAATACTAGATTGAAAGTAAAAACAGATTGATTGGAAATGAAAAGGCTGCCAGATGTGGCAGCCTTTTTTGCTATGGTGACGTGAAAAATGCAGTGATCAGATCAGCTAAAGCGGTGTAGTCATCCTTGTGCATCAGCTCGCTCGCAGAGTGCATGGCAAGAACCGGAATACCGATATCGCACGCGCGCATTGGCAGGTAGGAGGATACGATCGGACCAAGAGTCTGCCCGCCCGGCATGCCGGAACGGTTGACGGTGCGCTGCAGGGCAATTCCATTTGTGTTGCACAGGTCAATGATGCAGGCACCAGATTCACTGTCACATACATAACGTTGACTGGCACTTGATTTCAGGACAGCACCGTTTCCGAGCAGAACTGTATTGGTAATGTCGGATTTCTCGCTGTAATTTGGATGTGTGGCATGTGCGACGTCCACGGACAGATAAAATCCATCTTCAATCAGTGAAAGCTGGCTGCTTGCAGCCAGGCGTTTTATGATATCGGAGAGTAATGTGCTGTCAGCTCCCTGCTTGGAGCGGCTTCCGATTTCTTCATTATCAAAAAGTGCGCCGATGCAAAGTGTATCGGAAGGCTCTGCGCTTGCCAGTCCTTCTAGGATGGCACAGACCGAAGAGATATTGTCGATACGTGGACTTGTCACAAATGCATCATTCATACCGACGGTCGTTGGTGCATCGCAGATGTACAGGTACAGATCGAAGTCTAAAATATCATCTGGAGAGATGTTTAGTTTTTCTGCCACATAAGAAAGCAGAAAATGGGAATCTGCTGCGGGCGCGACCATATCTACAATCGGAATCAGTTCCTTCTGTACATCCAGTTCTCCTTCTTTGCCGCCACGTTTCAGATGCGGAGCAAGGTTCGGGATGATAGCAACCGGTTTTTCGGAATCGAATAGACGGACTTCCGGGTGGAAGCTTGTGTCGCCCTTGAGGATAACTTTTCCTGCGAGTCCGAGCGGACGGTCAAACCAGCTTTCCTTGATGAGTCCGCCGTATGGCTCGACATTTATTTGCAGATATCCCAGCTTTTTTAATTCCGGGTTCGGCTTTACCTTCAGCATCGGGAAATCTGTATGGGCGCAGGCGATACGAACCTGTGTGGTCCGTTTGCCTTTGATAAATGGAATCACAATCGAAGAAAATGGGGCAAGGTAGTATCTGCCAGCGGCGAGCTCGGTGAGATTTTCCCGGTCGGATATCTGTGTGAAGTTATGTGCATCTAAATATTCTTTAGCAAGGGCGGCAACATGGAATTGGGTTTTGCCGTTCTGTAAGAAACGCAATAAAGTTTTCATGTGATGATCTCCTTTTGGAAAAGTGTGAAACATACTGTGATTTGGATATATAGTTGTATCAGCATCTGTCACTATACGATGTATTGAAACTAAGAAGTACTAGATGTTCTGAAAAGGTGTATTGAGAGCATACGCAACCGCCGCCAATTCGCCATCCGTGGCTCAGTGGCGGCTTGTTTGAACATCGTGTTCAAACATTGCTGGGAATGTACAGAACATCAAGAACTTCTAAGTTCCAAACATATGTATATTGCCAGATACTGATAGAACTATATATATCCAAATCATAGTATGTTTCGAAAATGTGTGGTTCATGTATGTAGTATAGAGAGTTCCTAGTGAGATTGCAAGGCTGGGAGGAAACTTTTGTTGGTGAAATGGGCGTAGAGAGAAGCTTCCAGAGGAGAAAACCCACGCGATGGGTGTGGAGTTGGGGAGAGAGTTGGAAAAACCCAGAGATGAAGTATTAGGATGAAGGTTTACTGGTGAAATGGGCGTAGAGAGAAGCTTCCAGAGGAGAAAACCCACGCGGTGGGTGTGGGGAGCTGCAGAGAGCAAGAAAAGCCCAAGTATGGCTTGTGCATATGAGATGGGGTAAGTATAATAAAAATTGAGAGGAAACTACAATGAAAAAGATTAAAACAACTCTGAAATATATAGTCGTCTGTCTGCTCGTTGCACTATCTCTAGTGGGGTGTGTAATTGGGCAGAACACGGCAAATGATTCGACCACGGCTGCCATAGAAGCGCAGGATATAACGGAGAATCCTGACACGCGAGATAAAGACTCGCAGCCAGATGCACAATCGGAGAATGGGCTTCCGCGTGCAATCCAGACGGGAACTCCAGTTTCGCTTGCTGACATTCCGGCTTACGACGGAATGTCGTATATCCAGCTTGAGAATAATATGCCGGATTTTACAGAGGAAGAAAAGAAGAGTACGGAAGCGTTTGAACGATATAGTGATCTGGATTCGCTTGGACGCTGCGGGCAGGCGTATGCGAATATCTGCCCGGAATTACAGCCGACGGAAGAACGGGGCACAATCGGAAATGTTCGTCCAAGCGGCTGGCACACGGTGAAGTATAATGATCTGATCGACGGGAATTATCTCTACAATCGCTGCCATCTGATTGCGTACTGTCTTGCCGGTGAAAATGCAAATGAGAAGAACCTGATTACCGGGACAAGATACCTGAATGTGGATGGGATGCTTCCATTTGAGGAAAAGGTAGATGCATATGTAAAAGAGACTGGAAATCATGTGCTGTACCGGGTGACACCGATTTTTGAAGGGGATAATCTGGTTGCTTCCGGCGTGGAGATGGAAGGATGGTCTGTCGAGGATGAGGGAGCTGGAATTTGTTTTTATGTGTACTGCTATAATGTACAGCCGGGAATTGGGATCAACTATGCGGATGGAACAAGCTGGGAATCTGAAATACAGGAACAAACACCGAATTCAGAACTAATGGGGGACAATAAAAATGAAACGGCACAGACCTATATTTTGAACACAAACACGAAGAAGATTCATCGTCCGACTTGTTCGAGTGTCAGCCAGATGAAGGAGAAAAACAAGCAGACCTATGAGGGAACGGTGGAGGAGTTAGAAAACATGGGATATACCCCATGTAAGAAATGTAATCCGTGATTGTAATCCGGCTTCCTATATGTGCATCGAGGCAAAATAACACGTAAATTAATATGCAAACAATCCGCGGATGTGTGTAAAACAATCCATAAATCGGTTGTTGCTGGAAATGAGCCGTGTTATAATGATGTAGATTTTTATGGCGAGACGTTCAGGCTTGAAAATGAAAACAAAAACTGTGTACAGATACAGGATTTGAAAAGACTTAAATATGCGTATTACATAATATTAGACATGCAGAAAGAGAGAAAGTTATGAAATTATCAAGAGTTCATGGACTCTCCGGCGAAGTGACAGTACCAGGAGACAAGTCCGTTTCCCACAGAAGTATTATGCTTGGCTCGATTGCGAAGGGCAACACGGAGGTAGAGGGATTCCTGCAAGGGGCTGACTGCCTGTCGTCGATTGCCTGCTTTCGTAAGATGGGTGTCGAGATCGAGAATAACGGAGACAAAGTATTGGTACATGGTCGTGGCCTGAGAGGCTTGAAAGCACCGGATTCGATTCTGGATGTTGGAAACAGCGGAACGACAACACGTCTGATGTCGGGAATCCTTGCGGCACAGCCATTTGTATCAACGGTCAATGGCGATGCGTCGATTCAGAAACGTCCGATGAAGCGGATTATCACGCCGCTTTCCCAGATGGGTGCAGATATTCAGAGCTTACGCGGGAATGACTGTACACCACTTGAGATTCATGGAACGAATTTGCATGGCATACATTATGATTCGCCGGTGGCTTCGGCACAGGTCAAATCAGCGATTCTGCTTGCAGGACTTTATGCGGATGGCGAGACATCTGTGACAGAACCAGAAGTAAGTCGGAACCATACGGAGCTGATGTTTGAAGAATTCGGCGTGGATATCCGTACAGAAGGAAAGAGCGTGTATGTAAAACCAGCAGACGAGCTGTATGCAAAGAAAGTAATTGTGCCTGGTGACATTTCTTCGGCAACATATTTTCTGGTAGCGGCTGCGATTACACCGAACAGCTGTGTAACGGTGAAAAATGTAGGCATCAATCCGACACGAGATGGTATCCTGCGTGTGCTTTCGGATATGGGAGCGGATGTGACAGTTGAGAAGACATCTGGCGAGATCGGAGAGCCAACGGCTGATGTGACAGTTCGCACCTCGGATCTGAAAGGCTGTGTTGTTGGCGGAGAAGTGATTCCAACTCTGATTGACGAGATCCCGGCGATTGCGATTCTTGCCTGCTTTGCAGATGGTGAGACAATCATCAAAGATGCGGCAGAATTGAAGGTAAAAGAATCCAACCGGATTGATGTGATGGTAGATAATCTGAAGAAGATGGGCGCAGATATCGAGGCGACCGAAGATGGTATGATCATCCGCGGTGGCAGACCGCTTCACGGCGCAGTGATCGACAGCCATTTGGATCACCGGGTTGCGATGAGCTTTGCGGTTGCTGCAATGAATGCAGAGGGCGAGACAGAAATCACCGGCGCTGAATGCGTGGATATTTCGTACCCGGGATTTTATGAAGACATGCGCAAGCTGGTGAAACTGTAGACCGGACAGCAAAATAGACAGATAGATCAAGTGTGCAAAGCCAATACATAACATGGATTTACGCTTTGCAACCAAAATAAAAAGTTCGATGAAACATGAATCGTCTCATCGAACTTTTTATTTCCGGATTCTCAGCAATTACTCCGCGTCAGCATCTTCAGCCTTTGCTTCTTCTACAGGCTCCTCAGCAGCTGCTTCCTCTGACTTCTCGGAATCATCTGGATTGATCGTCACGTAATCACGGTTCGCATCTTCCATCTCAAGATCGAGATCATCTGCAAACAGATCATCCTCTTCGATATCATCTTCGTTATCAAAGATCTTTGGCATTTTGTCCTTGATTGTTGTCTTTACTTTGTTGATCTTTTCATCAACGTTGTTATCCTGATATACCTTAGATTCTCTGATCTTGTCCTTGAATGCATAGCACAGACCACCAACTGCGGCTGCGGCAACTGAAAATTTTACGACACCTTTAAAAAACTTACCCATGTCTGAATCTCCTTTTCCATAATTATCTATATTTTACCACGATTATATAAAGACTATTCTAATACATGCAATAATAAAAAGCAAATGAAAATCTGTGGTTCACAGAAAGTTTAGAATTATTTCTTTGCCTTGCACTGTGGGATATGGTAGACTAGATTGTAGTAAAAAGACCGGAGGGTAATATAAAATGAAGAATTTAAAAGAATCCGAGAAGAATTTCCTTACCTGTGCGATTTTGATTGCGCTTGTTGGAATAGCATTGGTTTTCTTAGACCAAACTACATTAGGAATCCTGAGCATCATTGCGGCAGGCGTGTTTGTAGCAATCTTTTTCAAGATGGTAATCACGAGAAAAAAAGAGGAAAAAGAGGAAGAAAAAGGGCATGATGACAGTAAATGAGAATCGAAAGCAGTTTGAACAGTGGACGCTGGATTATCAGAGCCAAAAGGAACGGGCGGACCGGTTATTCAGCCGGATTTCCACGTTTCGTATCCTGACATTTTTAATCGGTGCGGCTGGCTTGATCGTCGGAATTACTGAAAAAGAAAAATCATATGCAACGCTTCTGGTGATCGCCGGTGTGTTGTTCCTGATCGGCTTTGTAGCACTTGTGAAATGGCACAGTGTTGTAGCGGAACGACAGGAGTCGCTGACGGAGAAATGGGAGGTCTGCCGGCGGTATTGCAATCGTTTTACCGATGGATGGCGGAAGTTTGAAGAGAAAGGAACTGTGTATCTGCGTGAGGACGATTGTGTTGCCGCAGATATTGATTTGCTTGGAGAGAATTCTCTGTATCAGATGATTTCTGTCTGTCATACAGAGAAGGGAAAACAGACATTTGCAGACCATCTCACAACGCGGTATATCGAGGAAGCGGAGCGGGAGCAGCGACATGCTGCAATCAAAGAGCTTTCGGGGAAACCGGAATTTGCCGTAGAGTTTGAGACAGCCGGACGCAGGATGGAAGCGGAAAAAGAAAAGTTTGACGCGGAAGCGTTTGAAGATTTCTGCGGGGACGTGGCACAGGGCAAGCTCCCGGCATTTGCACATGTATTGCGTTTTTTGTTGCCGGTTTGTGAGATTGCGAGTCTGGTATTGTTCCTGACTGGCACGATTTCCTATGGATATCCACTTGCTGGATTTCTGGCATTGCTTGTCATTTCGTGGCTGACCAAGTTCATGACGGACGGTATCATTCAGCCGGTTTATTATGCAAGTACCGTGAGCGGAGAATACGAAGTGATGCTCTCCTTGGTCGCAGAACAGGCATTTCAGAGCGAAGTCCTTGCCAGGATGCAGCAGCGCGCAGGCGGGGCGACCGGAGCGGTCCGGGCATATCATAAGCTAAAAGCAATCAGCCAGGCATATAATATTTCCTTCAATCCATTGGTACACCAGATCTTATGTGGACTTCTTTTGTGGGACTATCAGCTTGCAGCGGTTGTTTCCCGGTGGAAGAAAACATATGGAACGCAGGTTGCTGGATGCTCGGATATGATTGCGGAGCTGGAAGATCTGATGAGCTTTTCTGTGCTGGGAATGGTACGGGAGACTGGAGAAGGGCAGATTGATTATACGGAGACAGAGGTGCATCTGGAGGGAACGAATCTGTATCACCCATTGCTGTTGCCAGATCAGGCACAGGGCAACGATGTAACACTTGGCTCTGGTATCACGATTATCACGGGATCAAATATGTCTGGAAAGACAACCTTTTTAAGAACGGTTGCCATCAATCTGGTACTTGCTTATCTTGGTGCACCAGTCTGTGCAGAAACATTGAAGGCATCTTATATGCGCATCTTTACATCTATGCGGGTAAAGGACGATGTGGCGCATGGTATCTCCACTTTCTATGCGGAGATTCTACGCATCAAGGAGATGGCTGTCTACCGCAAAGAGGAAAAACCAATGCTCTGTCTGATCGATGAGATCTTCAAGGGGACCAATTCCGCAGATCGTATCGTCGGTGCGAAGGAGGTTATCACGAAGCTCGCAGGCAGCCGTTGCATGACGGTTGTTTCTACACATGATTTTGAGCTTTGCAGCATTACAGATAAGGACCAGACACCGGCGGTAAACTATCATTTTCAGGAATATTATGAGGGAGATGAGCTGCGGTTTGACTATAAGATCCGCGATGGCAGATGTACAACGACAAATGCGCGGGCAATCCTTCGGATGGCAGGCTTTGAGGTCTGATGATTTGTGAAATATTGTACAATTTTGATAAAAAATAGGCTTCCATTTGTCGAAAACGCTTTGTCAATTATGCACAATGCCAATTATGAATTATTGACAAATCGAAGGTTGACTTTGCCTCGTATTTTGTTATAAAATCGAAGTAGTGAAATTTAATTACAAGGGGGTATATGGCAATGGCATTACCAGCAAATATTACCGCAGAATCAGACAGCAATGTCCTTACAATTGCGGCATCAAATAACAAAGGACTGTTGATTCGTTTCCTGAATGAGCAGGTAGAAGATGGATTTTATGCATTGGTTATTGACTATTTAAAGGATAGTAATTTTGACCTCAAGAATATGATGGTTGATGACGATGTAAAGACACAGTGTACAAAGCTTTACGAGTTGGGTGAGTTCGTAGACACCAACATCAAGGCGACAGGACGTTATGAGATTGAAGAGTGGATTGAACCATTGTTCAAGTTTGTATATGGCGATATCGATCCGTTGGATGTGGATGCTCCAATCAGCACATCCGGTATTTATCGTTACAGCATCTGGCTGATCTATCTGTATCAGAGAGAGTGCTTCGGTGATGCGATGCGTCTGATCGGTGAGCGTATTGCACCATTGCTGATCAATCTGAGCTATCAGATTTTAGAGGATGATGACAGACCGAAGAACTTTGATAAGGCAATTATGGGTTATCTCGATCTGATCAACGTTATCATGGAGATGGGACTTCCGGCGGACAATGCAAATTCGGATGCATATATGAACAATCTGGAAGTATTGTTTGATTATGTAGTAGAAGACCCACATGTAGGAAATGATTATAAGATTCAGTTCTCAATCGGACTGTTCAACGCATATATTCACAACAAGGAATACAACAAGGCATTTGAGTTTTATGGATTGAATGCAGAGTATATTCCAATCGACAATATGTCAGTCTATGAGAGCTTCAAGGAATTGATCCGCAACACGAATTCGGCAGCCGATACAACAGTGCTGAGCAGAAGTGTGATCAATGCAATCTCTAAGCAGGAGATCTATAACAAGCGTATTGATACACTGATCGCAGAGGTATCTTCCTTTGTAAGAAAGGTATATCTCTATATCGAGAACGAGCCAAATATGAAGAAAAATCTGCAGATTCTTGGCGCAGGTGCTTCCTTAAGTGACAAGCACAATATCTTCGAAGGCTTGTACGAGTATAACCTGGTGTTCTATGAGTGTGGAATCAAGGATCTGGTAAATCAGGACAATTCCAACAAGTCATGGGAAGAAAAGTACGAGATTCTCGATTTACTCTATACAACGTTGAATGTTATCTTTGATGGCTACAATGTATATGAGATCTCAAACAAGATTGAGCATCAGTATGTAGAGCTTACATGGATTGGAAATTATGTTAACGCGAATCCTTCTCTGCTCAAGCTGTTCTTCAGTGTAAAGGAGAAGATTAAGGCGTTTAAGGTTCGTAAGAATTCTATCCTTGAGAAGTCTAAGACAAACTACGAGATCAAGCAGATGATTGATGATCGCCAGAAGGCACTCGTATTTATGACAGCAGAGGATATGATCTGCAACGGTTTGAACAGTGGTAGAATCAATATTATTAATAATAACTATGATCCAAAGGTAGCTGAAAAGCAGTTGATTAAGACCTACGCAGAGATTGTAGTTCCTGCAAAGTACAAGAAGGCAGAGGCACCACAGTCTGGCGGTAAGTTCTTCGGTAAGAATTCTGGACCTGCGATGGATCCAGATCTGCAGAAGCTGTTGTCTGACACAAAGATAGAGGAGATGCTCTTGAAGTCTGAGTGGCTGTGGAACCAGTATGAGGACAAGGGAAATGATCAGCAGACACCAGAGGAAGCTACATACAGTGTTGTATGCCTGATCAAGGTAGTAGAAAAGCTCCTTGACAGAAAGGGTGGAAGCTCTTCTCGTTCAGAATCCTCTCCGAACAAGAAGGTTATCATCACAAAGACTGGTAAGGTTATCGAGTTATCTGATGAGGGTGCACAGACACAGAACAATAATACAACACTTCAGCCAACCGTGATCGAGAACCTGAACAACATCATCGTGACATTGAAGGACAAGTCCGATGCAAATGTAAAGTATGTACAGGCGTATGTAAATGACTGGTTGAATTCCGTTGTAGATGCGAAGCTGGATAAGAACTCTATGCTGCAGTTATATGAAGCAGAAGAGCTTCGTAACAAGACATTGACGGTGATCAAGAAGCTTCGTGCAGATCTTTTATAATCAGACCACAAAAAAACCTTTATTATAAAGTGGGAGGTATCTTACGGATACCTCCTAATTTTATTCTGAATACCTGCACAGAACAGGAGTCAATCGAAACATGGCAGAGAAGAGACAACGAATCAATGTGAATATTTATCGTGCCAGCCACAACGCGGAGGAAAGTCAGTATATATTCGACGTGGAGGAGGAACTGAAAAAGCTTCCGAAAAGTCCGGGTGTCTATATCATGCACAGCAAGAATGATGATATCCTCTATGTGGGAAAGGCAGTGAGTCTGCACAGCCGGGTGCGGCAGTATTTTCAGACCGGACATGGACACGGAGGATCTGCAAAGATTGCCAAAATGGTGTCGCAGATCGCGTATTTTGAATATATTGTGACAAGCTCTGAGATGGAAGCACTTGTGCTGGAATGCAATCTGATCAAAGAGTACCGCCCGAAGTATAACACGATGATGACGGATGACAAAGGTTATCCGTATATCCGCGTGACGGTGGAGGAAGCTTTCCCACGGTTTTTGTACAGCCATTCTATGAAGCGGGATCATTCCAAATATTTCGGACCATACACCAATGCACGGGCAGTCAAGGATATCCTGGAATTGATCAATAAGCTCTATCATTTGCGTACATGCAACCGCAGACTGCCGCAGGATATCGGCAAGGATCGCCCATGCCTGTATTACCAGATCGGGCAGTGTAAGGCACCGTGCAATGGGAAGATCAGTCAGGAGGATTACGGCAGACAGGTGCAGGCGGCGTTGTCGTTCCTGAATGGAAATTACAAGGAGATATTGACGGAACTTCAGGAGCAGATGCGGGCGCAGGCGGAAGAAATGGAGTTTGAGAAAGCGGCTGAGACGCGGGATCTGATCGAGAGTATCCGGCATATCGAGGATAAGCAGCAGATGAATAAGGCGTCTGGTGAAGACCGGGATGTTATCGCGTGTGCATCGAACGACAAGGATATTGTCGTGACCGTATTCTTCGTGCGGGATGGTAAACTGCTTGGACGGGAAAATCATCATATGAATGGCAACAGCAAGGAACGGTTGTCAGAGGTGCTGGCGGCATTTATCAAGCAGTTTTATTCGGGGACACCGTATCTGCCGAGAGAGATTCTGGTTCCGGAAGTGCCGGAGGAACAGCAAATCTTAGAGGCGTATTTGAGTGAACGGCGCGAATCGAAGGTGCAGATTGTTGTGCCGCAGAAGGGAGACAAGAAAAAGATCTTGAATCTGGCGGCAGAAAATGCGAGATTGGTACTAGCGCAGGATATGGAACGTGTGAAGCGGCAGGAGAAGCGGACAATCGGAGCGGCAAATGAGATTGCGGAGCTTCTTGGAATTCCGTCGGCGAACCGGATGGAGGCGTTTGATATCTCCAATATCTCTGGCGTATTGTCAGTGGCGTCGATGGTTGTGTTTGAACAGGGAAAGCCGAAGAAGAATGCGTATCGTAAATTCCGGCTGCGGACGGTAACGGGTCCGGATGATTATGCATCTATGAAGGAAGTGCTGTCGAGACGATTCACAGATGAGAAGATGGATGTTTTGCCAGATGTCATTATGATGGATGGTGGTAAAGGACAGGTAAACGTTGCATTGATGGTATTGGATAGCCTGGGGCTTGACATTCCAGTGTGTGGTATGGTAAAAGATGATAACCACAGAACAAGAGGCTTGTATTATAATAATGTGGAAGTGAAGTTCCCGAAGGGCAGTGAAGCGATGTTGATGGTGACGGCACTGCAGGATGAAGCGCACCGCTTCGCGATAGAATATCACCGGCAGCTCCGCAGCAAAAATCAGGTACATTCCGTGCTCGATGAGATACCGGGGGTAGGTGAGAATCGGCGGAAGCAGCTGCTCAAATATTTCGGTGAGATACGGAAGGTCAGGGAAGCGACAATCAGCGAGCTTGCAGAAGTGCCGGGAATTCCAGAGCCCATTGCGAAGAATGTGTATGAATTTTTTCATGCGGAATAAACTGTCTAACCGGTATTAGAAAACAGACGAATAAAGACTTAGGAGAACACGATATGTTTCAGAGATTTTTTCCAAACGAATATTACGACAGCACCTATCATATTGATTTTCAGGCATTCTATGACAAAGGATACCGCGCGGTGCTGTTCGATGTTGACAATACACTGGTGGAACATGATGCACCTGCCAATGCGCGTGCAAAGGCATTGATACAGAAATTAAAGGATATGGGATATGGTGTCTGCTTCGTGTCAAATAACGATGAGGAACGTGTAAAATCCTTCAATGAACAGGTTGGAGCAACTTATGTATATAAGGCAGGAAAACCGTCAACCAGGGGATATGTGCAGGCAATGCAGAAGCTTGGTACTGACCGGACGAATACGTTGTTTGTCGGAGACCAGATCTTTACTGATATCTGGGGTGCAAACAATGCGCAACTTTACAGCATCTTAGTACAGCCGATTGCAAAGCACGAGGAGATTCAGATTGTGTTAAAACGAATCCCGGAAAAATGGGTGCTGCACAGCTATCTGAAGAAACATACATTGCAGACAGGAAAGTAAAAAAGAAAACACACGAAAAAGAAAAAGACGCGGAAAGCGTCTTTTTCTTTGGGTTAAAATATATTTATCAATAAAATAATTAAGCAAGCTTGTTAACAGCAAGTGTTAAACGGGAAATCTTTCTTGAAGCGTTGTTCTTGTGGTAGATTCCCTTTGAAGCAGCCTTGCTGATCTCGGATGTAGCAACCTGAAGTGCAGCTTCTGCAGCAGCCTTATCGTTTGCCTCGATAGCAGCCTCAACCTTCTTAACTAAAGTCTTAATCTTAGACTTGATCATTTTGTTTCTTAAAGTCTTTGTCTCGATAACAAGAATTCTCTTCTTTGCGGATTTGATATTAGCCAAACCTGACACCTCCATAAAATATTATAATAGTTTAAGTTTATATAATTATCACTTTGGTCAAGACACGAACAATCCGTCCACACCACTAGACAGATTGGACCAGTGAAAATTTCTAATTGTGTTCACACACAAACCATAGAATAGCAAAAAGCCATTTTTCTGTCAATACTTTTTGATGAAAAAACCCGTAAAAACCTAAATTTTAGCTTGCAGAATAGTCCTGGATCATCTTATCGTAATCTGCGATTGGCATAGGTTTTGCAAACAGGAAGCCCTGACCGATTTCACAGTTGATGGAACTGAGCATTTCCAGCTGTTCGACAGTCTCGATGCCTTCGCTGACAACGCGGATATCGAGGGTGTGTGCCATCTCGATGATACTGCGCAGGATGCTGATTGCATTTTTGTCGTTTGTCGTTGACCGGGACAAGAAATCATGGTCAAGCTTGATGACATCGATCGGCAGATCCTTGAGCAGTGTAAGGGAAGAGTAGCCAGTTCCAAAATCGTCCATGTTGATGATGAAATCCATCGATTTCAGCTTGTTCAACACATCGATCATCTGTGAGTAATTCTCAGAGAAAATACTCTCGGTGATTTCGAATTCCAGATAATGATGTGGAATGTAGTACTTCTCGACGATCTCCTGTACTTTTGACAGGAAGTCCGGATGCGCCAGCGTTACCCGTGACAGGTTCACGGAGAACGGAATGACGTAGATGTCGGAATCGAGATACCGGCGGATGGACTTACAAGCCTGCTCGAGCATGAAACAGTCGATCTGATAGATGAAACCGTTCTTCTCGAAGGATGGGATAAAGGCTGCCGGTTCCAAAAATCCCTTGGAAGGAGATAACCAGCGCACCAGAAGTTCTCCACCGATCAGGCTCTTCGATGCAATATCGTACTTTGGCTGTACATATGCACAGAATTCGTTGTTCTCAAGGGCACCGTGGATGCTGTTCTCAAGCTGTGCATCGTTCAATACCTTCTTGTGGTATTCGTCATCATAGAATGCATACGATACGCCGGTTGAAGCATCGATGGACTTGCCAGCCATCATTGCGCGGTCGACTAAGCGGTTGATGCTGTAGCTGTGCATTGTTTCGTCGATGATAAGAATTCCGGTCGTGAAGTCTACGACGAACCGATCCTGAATGGCAAGGCATGCATCATGCACCTCTGCCTTGATGTTGTTGAAGATGGACATAAACTGATCTTCTGCCTTGTAGTGAATCAGCATGATGTAAGTATCGCTGATGACACGGGCAAATGTCTCACCTTCCTGCATATATTTGTTCAATACATCTGCGACTGCCTTGAGCGTCTGATCGCCCACATTATGACCATAGGTTTCGTTGATGTATTTGAAGTTCTTGATGTTAAAGTAGAACATAACATAATCGGTGTCCGGGTTGTCGTTTAAGATTGCCTGTGCATCGACCTTGAACTTCTCGAAGTTTCCATATCCGGTTACAATATCGCGGTAAGAAGCCTCGGCAATGCGCTTTTCGATGTTGATGTTCTGCTCGAGTTCCTTGCGGAGCTGTTCTGCCTTTGTCTCCTTGTGTGCGGAGGTTGAAATCAAAAATGTATGGCTGCCGGAACTCCAGTTGATCGTTGTCATATGGACATCCAGCGGCTCGTCGAGCGTGCGATTGTGCTTGATGCAGCCAACAGTCGGATTACTGTCAGAGATCTTATGTACCGGACAATCACGGCAAGGCCCGCTTTCCTGCTGCAGGCAGGTGTAGCATTTGCTGTTTAAAGCAAGTTTTGGGAAATATTCCCGCGCACATTCGTTGAAATACATGACGTCGTAGGAATCCTTGTCGACAACGACCATCGGATTCTGTACGAGATTAAACGCCTTGATCGTGTCATCTCGCAGCAATGACATCGCGCGGTTTGCCTGTTTTGTCTTGATCGCTTCTCCGAACAGGCGGAAGATCTGCTTAAATGCGGTCAATGTCTGCGCGTTCCATGTGACGTCTTTGTCCATGGAATAGAAGCTGATAAAGCCAATCCGTTTGCCGTTTGTATTGATATCGCACTGCATGAGCTTGCGGATGCCTTCCGCATACGGGTTCATGCTTGCGGTGTTTGTCTTGATCAAAGATGTATCGGAGGAATAGGTAATGCCGTCCGTTCCCATCGCAGATAATTCCTCCAGAATCGCAGCAGGCGTATGCTGGCGGAGCGTCATATCGTTGTTGATTCCCTTTTTGCACCATTGATGCGTACAGTCAACGAAGCTCTTGTTGTAGCTGTATTCCCAGATGCTGATCTTGTCGATGGCGTAGTGCTCGCCTACGATTGCCATTGCCTGTTCGATCGCAGTGTAGGTGTTGGTGCTGGCAAACAGTGTAGAAAGCAGGGAATCCAGAAGAGCAGAGGTTCCTGTTTCTTTTGCTGTCGGCTCGGAACGATCATTTTCGTACTTCCCACGTTCCATATCATCGGCATAGAAGAAGTAGCCGTTTTTGCCGTTTAACTTCGCCTGATACAGGGCAGTATCTGCATTTTCCAGCAGGACGTTATATGGAATCTGCTGGTTCGTTGCGGCGATACCGATACTGAGTGTGACCTTGCAATCGTGCTGGTACAGCTCACGCAGACGATCGGCGATCATAACGGCTTTTTCGCTTGCAAGCTGGGTATCTAACACATTGGATAAAAATACGCAGAATTCGTCGCCGCCGAGACGCCCGGCAATGCCGTAATCGCCTTTGAATTCCTGCAGCGCCTTTGCAATGTCGACGATGACTTCGTCACCCTTCAAATGTCCAAATGTATCATTGATCTTCTTGAAATCATCAATATCGACCAACATCAGAACCTGATAGCTGTTTCCGTTTAGTTCACGCAGGGATGCCTGAATTTTGCTCTCGGTTGTCGCCTTGTTGTAAAGTCCGGTCATCTGATCAGTCTCTGCACGGATCAGCAGCTTTTGCTGTTCCACCTTCTGGGCGTGGATGTTCCGGAGCAGACCAACGACACGAAGCGGCGTTCCCTCCTCGTCGTAGATGGTGGAGAATGTGGAGAAGTACCACTGGAAACCACCATTTTTCGTATTTAATTTGAACTCTGTCGAATGATATTCTGTGCCGGCTTTTGCCAGATAAAACAGCTCCTCAATCGCGGACTGTGTATCGTAAGAGACGAGTCCCATCTTGAGCATATTTTCGGTCGGGTTCTCAATCACAGATTCACCTTCAAAGATATGGTTGAACTTCTCGGCAAAGGTGATCGTATCGGTTGCAATATCATATTCGTAAGGAAGTTCCTCAGAGATATCAGAGATGATCAGATATTTCTGCTCTTCAAGCATTGCCTTTGTCTCTGCAATCTTCAGACTTGTAATATCTGACATAACGAGGTTTACAACTGGGAAGCCTTGTTCCTCGGAACCGGAGCGGGCGATGACTGCATTGACCCATTTGATATTGCCATCCGCACACTGGATACGGAAGTTCATGATCTTGGAATTCTCCTCGTTTTCCGTCAGGTCAGCGAGTGCGTCAATCACAAGCGCCAGATCCTCACTCAATACGAGCTGCAGTGTGCTCTTGCCGAACTTCTCCTTGTAATCATGCTCAGAGTAGCCGCACATATCATAAAAGAAATTATTTGCCCATAAAAGAGAGAGATTGTTGTCGAGCAGATGCTTGCTCACGCCGCTCGGAACGGTATTTGCGAAAATCTCCAGATCGGTCTTGGCACGGACGGTCTCGTTCGCTGCATTTTCCAGATTCGTGATATCGGTAAAAACGCACTGTAATACGTCACGGCCATCGTTCAAAGAAAATGCCTGTCCATTGCAAAGAACCGTAAGCACCGTACCGCTCTTCGTCACGATCCGATGCTGGATACTGATCAGATTCGAGATACTTAACTGATAGTTCATGGAGGCGATCACTTCTGTGAAATCCTCCACATATAACAGATTATCCAGGGTACAGATCTTCTTGGACAATTCACGCGGAGAGTATCCGGTCATTGTACAAAGCCCCTGGTCAAAGTCTAAAATATTGTATGGTGCATCTGTCTCCAAGACAAATGTAGCCACGTCATTTCCATTTACAAAATTGCTTGATGCCATTATCGCCCCACCACCTCATGCTGTATAAAAAAACTACTATTATTATAGAGGAAAACAGCATATGACGCAAGGCAAAAATGACGCAGAATTCCAGCGATATTGGACGCATTTATAAAATGGTTTCTTTACTTTGCAGGGCGGAAATGGTAAAATAAATAAGCTTATAGGTTTTTAAGATTTTACAGGAAAAAGATAGTAATCAATTATTATGAAAAGAGAAGAATATAGAAAGTTTCAATGGCTGGCGAGTGTCTGCATTGCGGTGTTTATTTTGAGCTTTGCTGTGTGCCTGCTGGCGTTTAACCGAAGTGTGTACCGGCTGTCTTCGACGGATTACCGTAACGGTGTGACCGTGGAGATCAGCAAGGCAGAGGCAGAGCTTTACTACGGACAGATTGCAGATTCGTATTGTCGCTTTTTTACAGGAAAATACAGGATTGCAGGATATGAATTATCGGACGAAAATGTGCATCAGCTGAACCGATTGAAAGGGTATTACCGGTTCGCATGGATTTTAACCATTGCATCGCTGGCTGGGATGATATACAGTTTTCGCAGGCTTTGGCGCAGGCGGGAGACGATGCCATGTTTTTATGGAAGTGCAGGCGGCGCGTGTCTGGTGGCGCTTTTGATGCTGCGGATCGTGACATCAAAAAGAGAGGTCTATGCAGGACTTCGGAATATGATATTCCGTGGCGATTATGGCTATTTTTCTTCCGGAGATGTGCTGTGTAAGATTCTGCCGGAAACCTTTGCAAGGAATCTGGCGTTGCTATATCTTGGCATAGTTGCAGCGGAGATTTTTGTGTTTGTGATGATTCGTGTGTGTGTCCGTCTGGCGGGGCGACCACACCGGTTTTAGATTTAGAGAAGGATATTTTTAAGGAGGGTTACAAAATATGAACAAACGACTGGAAGATTGGGTAAACTGGATTTTGTACGATGAATTGAAAAATGGGGTTATCAATGCACCGAAGCATCTGCTCGGAAACCATGTTTATGGCGATGGACAGGTGATCACCGTATATCGTCCATATGCAGAGAAAGTCTGCGTTGTATCTCCGACAGGCAAAAACCGTGAGGAGATGGAATGTCTGGCAGAGGGCTTCTATGGATTTTACAGTGCAAAGAAGAAATATAAGGGAACAAAATACCGCATCGAGACAACCTATCAGGATGGTACAACGGTTGTGACTGCCGATGCATACGCGTTTGACTCACAGATCACAGAGTTTGACACATATCTTTTTGCAGAGGGCAAGCACTATGATGTCTACGAAAAGTTTGGTGCGCATCCGATGACAATCGATGGTGTGAAGGGAACATACTTCGCAGTATGGGCACCGCATGCGAGACGTGTCAGTGTCGTAGGTGATTTTAACATGTGGGATGGCGCACTCAACCCGATGCAGATGATGCAGACCTCCGGTATCTATGAGCTGTTTATCCCGGATGTAGCTCCGGGGGCTGTCTACAAATATCAGATTCTGACAAGAGACGGTGAAATCTTATACAAGGCAGATCCATATGGAAACCAGTGTCAGGTAAGACCGGACAATGCGAATGTCGTTGCGGATCTGACCGGATATAAGTGGAAGGATACGGACTGGATCGAGAACCGGAAGCAGCAGACGCGTGAGACCGAGCTGAAAAAGCCGATGGCAATTTATGAGTGCCACCTCGGTTCGTGGAAGAAGAAAATTGAGGATTCAGATTTTGGATTCTATACCTACCGTGAGCTTGCAAAGATGCTCTGCGATTATGTAAAGAAGATGGGATACACCCATGTCGAGCTGATGGGTATTGCAGAGTATCCATTTGATGGATCATGGGGTTATCAGGTAACGAATTATTATGCACCGACCAGCCGTTATGGCTCGCCGGAGGATTTCATGTATTTTGTAGATCACATGCATGAAAACGGCATCGGTGTGATCTTGGACTGGGTGCCGGCACATTTCCCGAGAGATGAGCACGGACTTGGAAGATTTGATGGCATGCCGCTTTATGAGCATCCGGATCCAAGACGCGGCGAGCATCCGGACTGGGGAACCTATATCTTTGATTTTGGAAGAAATGAGGTCTCTAACTTCTTAACAGCCAATGCGTTGTTCTGGGTGGAGAAGTTCCATGTGGATGCATTGCGTGTGGATGCGGTCGCTTCTATGTTGTATCTGGATTACGGAAAGCAGGATGGACAGTGGCTGCCGAATAAAGATGGTGGAAATGAGAATTACGATGCAATCGAACTGCTCCGCAAGATCAATACGGTTATGGAAGAGCGCAATCCGGGCGCGTTCCTGATTGCGGAAGAGTCTACGGCATGGGCAGGTGTCACAGCACCGGCAAGCATGAAGGGGCTTGGCTTCCTGTACAAGTGGAATATGGGATGGATGAATGACTTCTTAGAGTATATGAAGATGGATCCATATTTCCGTTCATTTAATCACAACCGACTGACATTCAGCCTGTCATATACATATGCAGAGAATTATGTGCTTGTGATTTCACACGATGAGGTCGTACATCTCAAGTGCTCCATGCTCAACAAGATGCCGGGTGTAGAAATGGATAAGTTCGCAAACCTGCGTACGGCTTATGGATTTATGTATGGACATCCGGGCAAGAAGCTTTTGTTCATGGGACAGGAGTTCGGACAGCTTCGTGAGTGGAGTGAGGCAAGAAGTCTTGACTGGTTCTTATTAGATCAGCCTCTGCATAAGAAGATGCAGAAATGGGTGGCAGATCTGAACCATATGTATACAACCTATGACGCATGCTACTACAATGACAACAATCAGATGGGATTCGAGTGGACCAAGGTCGATGATGCAAATACAAGTATTATCGCGTTTGTGCGTCGTGGAAAGACGGTGAAGGATCAGTTGTTGTTCGTATGCAATTTCGTTCCGGTAGAGCGTAAGGATTACTGGATTGGAGTGCCTTGCCTGACCGAGTATGAGGAGATCATCAATTCGGATGCGAAGATCTACGGCGGTTCCGGTACGAAAAACGGTAAGGTAAAGGCATTTGAAGAAAAGTGTGATCGTATGCCGTATGCGATCAGCATTGATATCGCACCGCTTTCCATGATGGTATTCAGATACGATTATGTAGACAAGAAACAGGCTGTTGTGGATGCACCTGCGACAGCAGCAATTGAGAAAAAGCCGGAGCCGAAGAAGGCGACAACGGCGAAGAAGTCAACAGCAGCAAAGAAGCCGACTGCAAAGAAAGCGGCTGTGGCAAAGACTTCCACAGAAAATAAGTCAGTAGAAAAAAAGACGACGAAATAATGGCAGAAAAATATGAGTAAGAAAAAAGCAGATAAGAAAAAAGACGGATTTGTGCGGGCAATCCGGAATATATTTGTGTTCCTGATTGCGTGTGCGCTGCTGATCCTTCTTGGGTTGACAGGAATCTATATCTATGTTAAACATGATGTGAATCCCCGTCTGCTGAAAGAGGAGGACGCAACTGCACTTTCGGATGTGGATTGTATTATCATTCTTGGGGCATCTGTAAAGAATGGAGATACACCGAGTCCGATGCTGCGGGATCGATTGGATGAGGGGATTGCACTTTACAAGGCAGGCTGTGCACCGAAGATACTGATGAGTGGTGACCACGGCAGCGAATATTATAACGAAGTCAGTGTCATGAAGAACTATGCGATCAAGCAGGGCGTTCCGTCGGAGGATATTTTCCTGGATCATGCGGGATTTTCTACTTATGAGAGTATGTACCGTGCCAGAGCAATCTTTGGCGCGGAAAAAGTTGTGATCGTCACGCAGAAATATCATTTGACACGTGCGGTCTACAATGCCAAGAATCTCGGTATGGATGCATATGGAGTGGCGGCAGCATCGATTAACTACGGTGGACAGACCATCCGGAATATCCGCGAGTATCTGGCAATCAGCAAGGACTTTGTTATGACATTTATCAAACCGGAGCCGACTGTACTTGGTAACCCGATTTCCTTAGATGGAAGTGGGGATGTTACCAACGGCGCAGATTAACATAGACACAGAAAAGAGGAGGAACGAAGAGCGTGAAGATGATTTCATTGGAAGAAGAATTGAAGGGCAATGCGTACCCGGGCAGAGGTATCGTAATCGGAAAGTCACAGGATGGCAAGAAGGCGGTAACTGCATATTTCATTATGGGACGCAGCGTAAATTCACGGAACCGTGTATTTACAGAGACAGAGGATGGCATAAGAACAGAGGCAGCAGATCCTTCCAAGCTGACAGACCCACATCTGATCATCTATGCACCGGTGCGTGTATTAGGCAACAAGACAATCGTGACAAATGGAGATCAGACCGATACGATTTACGAGTTGATGGATAAGCAGCAGACATTTGAGCAGTCTTTACGCACGCGAGAATATGAGGATGATGCACCAAATTATACACCACGTATTTCCGGCATTATGCATGTGGAAAATGGTTCGTATAATTATGCAATGTCCATCTTAAAATCCGCAGACGGAAATCCGGATTGCTGTGAGAGATTTACATTCTCTTATACAAATCCACTTCCGGGAACCGGACATTTCATTCACACCTATATGGGTGATGGCAATCCACTTCCAAGCTTTGAAGGTGAGCCGAAGCTGGTTGCAATCCCGGATGATATGGATGCATTTACCGATATGCTGTGGAACTCTTTGAATGAGGATAACAAGGTATCTTTGTTTGTTCGCTATATCGATATCGAGACAGGTAAGGCAACATCAAAGATTATCAATAAATACGACAGAGTCTAAGAAAGCGGAGGATGAAAAATCATGGCAAACGAAATTATGCTTAAGTATGGATGTAACCCGAATCAGAAACCATCTCGTATCTACATGGAGGATGGAAGCGAGCTTCCAGTCAAGGTGATCAATGGCAAGCCGGGTTATATCAACTTTTTGGATGCATTTAACGGCTGGCAGCTTGTAAAGGAGCTGAAAGAAGCAACCGGACTTCCGGCAGCAACTTCCTTCAAGCATGTATCTCCGGCGGGTGCGGCTGTGGGACTTCCGCTTGATGATACATTGGCAAAGATCTACTGGGTAGACGATCTCGGCGAGCTTTCTCCACTGGCATGTGCCTACGCGAGAGCCAGAGGTGCCGATCGTATGTCTTCGTTCGGTGATTTCATTGCACTTTCTGATGTGTGTGATAAGGATACAGCAAGACTGATCAAGCGTGAGGTATCCGATGGTGTGATTGCGCCGGGCTACACAGATGAGGCAATTGAGCTTCTGATGCAGAAGAAAAAGGGCAATTACAATATTATTCAGATTGATCCTTCATATGTACCAGCTCCAATCGAGCACAAGCAGGTATATGGCATCACATTTGAGCAGGGAAGAAATGAGCTTCCAATCAACGATGAATTGCTTTCAAACATTGTGACAAAGAACAAGGATCTTCCAGAATCTGCAAAGAACGATATGAAGATTGCTCTGATCACGCTGAAATATACACAGTCAAATTCTGTATGCTATGTAAAGAACGGACAGGCAATCGGTATCGGTGCCGGTCAGCAGTCCCGTGTACATTGTACAAGACTTGCCGGACAGAAGGCAGATAACTGGTATCTCCGTCAGGCACCACAGGTTCTGAATCTGCAGTTTGTAGATTCACTGGGACGTGCAGACCGTGACAATGCAATCGATGTCTACATCGGTGATGAGTATGAGGATGTACTTCGCGAGGGCGAATGGCAGAAGCGTTTCAAGGTAAAGCCACCAGTATTTACACGTGAGGAGAAGCGTGCTTGGCTCGATGGAAATACTGATGTAACACTTGGTTCTGATGCATTCTTCCCATTCTCTGATAATGTAGAGCGTGCAAAGAAGAGTGGTGTGAAGTATATCGCACAGCCGGGTGGTTCTGTACGTGATGATCTTGTCATCGAGTGTGCAGACAAGTACGATATGGTTATGGCATTTACAGGAATCCGTCTGTTTCATCACTAATCGGATGTTGTAAAGCGAAATAATAGTAGAAAGAAAAATGTGAATCCGCAAGGTCAGAAATGGCTTTGCGGATTTTTGTAATGTGTGCCGAATAATATTGTAAAATCCAATAGAAATCTTATTTGACATATGACGTAATATCCGATATAATTCAAGCATGTATGCTCGGAAGAAGTCTGGGCAAGTATGTCGTGAAAGAAAGGAAAATAGAGATGGCTGAGAAGAAAAATCTGTTGACTAGAGAAGGTCTTCGTAAGTTAGAGGACGAGTTACAGGACTTAAAGGTAAATAGACGTCAGGAAATTGCACAGAAGATCAAAGAAGCAAGAGAGCAAGGAGACTTGTCAGAGAACGCCGAGTACGATGCTGCAAAGGACGAGCAGAGAGATATCGAGGCTCGCATCGAAGAAATCGAGAAGATCCTGAAGTATGCAGAGGTTGCTGACGAAGAAGAAGTAGAGCAGGGTGTTGTAAACTTTGGTTCTGAGGTATCTATTCTGGATATCGATATGGATGAGGTAAATACATTCAAGATCGTTGGTTCTACTGAGTCCAATATTCTGGAAGGAAAGCTTTCCAATGAATCTCCACTTGGCATGGCTATTTTGAAGAAACGTGTAGGCGAGACAGTTACAGTGGAAGCACCAGACGGAAATTTTGACTTCCGCATTTTGGATATTCGATAAGAAAGAGAGAAATAAAAGTGGCAGAGAATAAGCAGCAGGATACAAACAAGCTGTTGCAGGTGCGTCGCGATAAGCTCGCAGAACTGCAGGCAGCGGGAAAAGATCCGTTTGAGATTACAAAATATGATGTGACAAATCATAGTGAAGATGTAAAGGAAACTTACATCGCACACGAAGCAGAGCTTCTGGCAGGCAGACCGGCACCGGATGTAGAGGGACTGGATGATGAGCAGAAGAAGGAAGCTCTGGCAAACGATTACAATGAGAGAAGAACAATCATGGATGGCTCTCCGATTCATGTAAGTATTGCCGGACGTATGATGTTCAAGCGTGTCATGGGTAAGGCATCTTTCTGTAACATTCAGGATTTGAAGGGAAATATTCAGGTCTATGTTGCAAGAGACCAGATCGGCGAAGAAAGCTATGCAGATTTCAAGAAGTCTGATATTGGAGATATCTATGGTGTGAAGGGATATGCATTCCGTACAAAGACGGGTGAGATTTCCATCCATGCCGAGGAGATGACACTTCTGTCGAAGTCTTTGCAGATTCTTCCAGAGAAGTTCCACGGACTGACCGATACGGATATGCGTTATCGCCAGAGATACGTAGATCTGATCATGAACCAGGAAAGCAAAACAGTCTTCATCAAGCGTTCCCAGATTTTGAAGGAGATTCGTAATTTCCTTGCAGACCGTGATTTCATGGAAGTTGAGACACCAATGCTCGTATCAAATGCAGGTGGTGCCGCTGCGAGACCATTTGAGACACATTACAATGCATTAAATGAAGATGTAAAGCTTCGTATCTCACTGGAATTATATCTGAAGAGACTGATCGTTGGTGGTCTGGAAAGAGTGTTCGAAATCGGTCGTGTATTCCGTAATGAGGGTGTGGATACCCGTCACAATCCGGAGTTTACATTGATGGAGTTGTATCAGGCATATACCGATTACGAGGGCATGATGGAACTGACAGAGTCTATGTTCCGTTATCTCGCAGAGAAGGTATGTGGCAGCACAAAGATCTCTTACAACGGAATTGAGATCGACTTTGGTAAGCCATTTGAGCGTCTGACGATGAATGACGCAATCAAGAAATATACAGGCATTGATTTTGATCAGGTAGCCGATGATGCAGAGGCGAAGAAGCTTGCAGACGAGCATCATATCGCATACGAGGATCGTCATAAGAAGGGTGATATTATCAACCTGTTCTTCGAGGAGTTCTGTGAGGAGAAGCTGATCCAGCCAACATTTATTATGGATCATCCAATCGAGATTTCTCCACTTACGAAGAAGAAGCCTTCAGACCCAAGCAAGGTAGAGCGTTTCGAGCTCTTCATCAATACATGGGAGATGTGTAATGCATACTCCGAGCTGAACGATCCGATCGATCAGCGTGAGCGTTTCGCCGCACAGGATGCAAACGCAGCCGCAGGTGATGATGAGGCAGAGCATACAGATGAAGATTTCCTGAATGCTTTGGAGATTGGTATGCCGCCAACGGGTGGTATCGGTTACGGTATTGACCGTTTGGTAATGCTGCTTACAGATTCACAGGCAATCAGGGATGTTTTGCTCTTCCCGACAATGAAGTCCTTAGATGGTGTAAATAAGAAAAATGATGTAAATAATACAGCTTCTGAAGCACCTGAAAAAAATGTAAAAACTGAGTCTGAAAAGATTGATTTTTCTAATGTGAAGATTGAGCCAATCTTTGAAAAAATGGTAGATTTCGATACATTTGCAAAATCTGATTTCCGTGCAGTTAAAATTTTAGCTTGTGAAGCAGTACCGAAGTCAAAGAAGCTTCTGAAGTTTACATTAGATGACGGAGAACGCAAAGACCGTGTGATTTTAAGCGGTATTCACGACTATTACGAGCCGGAAGAACTGGTTGGTAAGACAGCAATCGCTATCGTGAACCTGCCACCGAGAAAGATGATGGGAATTGATTCCGAGGGTATGCTGATTTCAGCAGTACACGAGGAAGACGGTCACGAAGGACTAAACCTTCTGATGGTAGATGACCACATTCCGGCAGGTGCAAAGCTCTATTAAGAAGTACCGTTTTATCTTACAAAACGGGATGTACTTCATTTGTGAAAAAGCTCTGAAAATACACAAATACACCAAATTTACACCAAATGGTGCTTGAAACGGTGCAGAGCCTAAAAAATCGCATAATTACAGGCGATACAACAGAATTTATAAGGGCGGTGTCTGAAATTATCGGACATCGTCCTTTTCTGTATTCGAGTTAAACAATACACATATTTCAGCTCAAAATCGAGACAAAAGCCTTGAATGTTAATATGCGTTGCTTGAAGCAACGGGCAGTCCAACATACAATTAGTCTGTCAGCGCCAGAAAGGTTAGACAGAGCATTTTTTGTAAATCGGCAGGGCAACCCCCTTACTCGTGCCGGAGCAACATATATCTTGTGTAAATATGTTCAAATGGCTGGATTACATATCAGAAAGATATTGCGCCGGTTTGAAAACTAAAAGTATCAAAATACAGACTTAATAATTGCAATTTCATTCTCAAAGTACTATAATACAAACTATATTTGGGTGGAGGTGCGGAAATGAAAGTACGGTACAACA